>BNJU01001309.1_pt1 | contig 143861 bp, 196 predicted proteins | sample 8539281 | NCBI WGS metagenome assembly BNJU01 (sample SAMD00202456, study PRJDB9452) | human saliva metagenome | isolation source: human saliva | place: Japan
TCAGTTGGTTACGTATTGTTCAATCGTGAAAAAAGCCTTTAGCTGGCTTTGGCTATGTAGAGTCGGAAGGCAAGGTATCAGACCAGAGCTAGAGGGAATTTTCGCAAGAAAGGTCAAACGCCCTATGTGGGAGATGAGGTCGGGTCTTTCTGCTGAGAAAGATTCTGAAGGAGACATATAGCAGAGCGAAAAACAGTCTGGCAGGTCCACCTATTGTTAATATCGAGCAGCTGTCGTGATAATGAGTGCCAGAGCCAGATTTCCAACTCCCATCTCTGATCGGTTCTGCCCGGCGAGAGAGCCATTCATCCGATTATTATTTATATCAGTACATTGCTGTTGAGGACGATAAAGAGCTAGATGCTTTCCTGAGGTTTACCAAGCGATTGGTTATGATACTGCCAAAACAGTAGCCGAACTATTGCCATTTTGACAAGTAAAAGACAGTTTTATGGGTGACGGGAGTTGGAAAAGTCCACTTTGTTCAATGTAAAATTGCACCGGATTTGCAATTAGAAACAGGTGAGATTTCAGAAAGTCTGGGTCGGGCCGCTGGCACCACGCGGCAGTTAGTTTTTACAATCTTAATGGAGGAAAAATTGCGGATACCCGGATTTTCTTCCTTGATTACGGTGGACAATGTGGAGGATTTTAAAACTGAGCATTTCCTGATATCCCATGTCAGTCGCGGCTGTAAATTCCGGAACGTGTACTCATACGTATGAACTGAATTGTGAGGTGAAACCTGCTGTTGAAAATGGAAAGAAATTGCAGCTTTTCGATTTGAAGATTACCTGCAATTTTGAGTGGAATTGAACATCGTCGAAACCTCATAAAAAGTAGTTAAAAAGCAGCCTAAATGAGGAGGAAGCCAATGAAATCTGATAAAATTGCACCGTCATTTTAAGTGCAGACTATGCTGGAATGAATCAGAATTGAAAAATTAGAAGCCACAGGGCAGATTACGCTCATATTGATATTATGGACGGACATTTTGTTCCCAATATCAGCTTGGTGCGGGTGTGGCAGGAGCATGCGACTGACAGCACAGTAGATTGGTATTTGATTGTCATCTATGGTCTCCAACCAGAACACCATATTGAAAGATTTGCTCGTGCGGGTGCAGATATTATCAGCATCCATAGTGAAGCAACACCACATATCACGGAGCTTTGCAAAAGATTCGCGCTAGTTGTCAAGCAAGTGTTGTTATCAATCCGGGAACGCCTGCTGAAGCGGTAAAATGTTTTGAATTTGGTTGATCAAGTCTTTGGTTATGACTGTTAATCCAGCCTCGGTGGGCGTTTTGCCAGAAACAATGGATAAAGTATCGGAATTAGTCGTTTTGAGAGAAGTGAACCAACTAGACTTTGATATTGAAGTAGACGGTATTGATGATGGAAAACCATTGGCATTGCTAAAAGAAGCCGGAAGCCACGTCTTTTGGTGGCAGGTGAGTTGTGTTTCAAAGGTGATGTAGCTCATCAGGTCTAAACCTTTGAAAAGAAGCATTGCGATTAAAATTGCCTTTGCTGGTGGGACGATAGATAGCTTTCAAAATGGATTTTTGACCTCTTTATCGGAGTAGATAAAGCCTGTTTCTCATTGAACAAGGCATTTGCCCAGATTTAGCGGTCGGTGATTTTGATTCCGTTTCGAGAAAGAGTTGCTTTTGGTCTGTTCTCAATCGAAAGAGGTACTCAAGCAAACCCGAAAAAGATGATACGGATTTAGAGTTGGCTGTCGTGTTGCTTTTGCACGTTATCCACAAGCTCAACTAACGATTTTTGGTGCTTGGTGGGCGCTTGATCTATACTTCTGGCAAATATTTTCTGCCGGGCTAATCCAGAAATTGTCCCTTAGTGCAGTAAATTGACCGTGCAATGCACAAAATGAGCTCCGCTATTGCCTCAAGGGCGTCACGATGACAAAAGCTGCACTGGTATGAACTATTTAGCTTTTTATGCTCGCAGACGACGGTCGTTTGACCATATTGGAAGTGCTAAACATCCTTTAAACGAATCCAATTATTTTTCAAAAAGTGATGTTTTCAACGAATTTATAGATGAGTCCGTAGAGTGCTAATCAGGTTATGTTATTGTCTATTTATAGCAAAAGACAGGAGTTAGTATGGAGTTTGGTAATCATCCTCTTATTGTTGGGAAACTACAGACCTTTTTTGTGGCAAAAAGAATCAGCAACAGATAGACCAAGCGAAGAAGATTTTTGAAGATCTGCTCGATCAATTATCTGATCAGTTGATTACTGTTTGAGTGAGGAGCGGCAGCAACGCTCTTCTAGCACAGCGCAACAGCTGGAATTAGCTCTGGGAGATCGTTTGGGAGAGGTGCGCACGGATTTACATCGAAATTTAACGAAAGTGTGGTTAGAGATAAGCGAGAATCTAACTAAAAATCGTGATAAGACAGACGAACGAATGCGTCAGGATTCAAGAGTCAAACTGACCGTCGTCTAGAGCAAATGCGCCAAACAGTGGAAGAAAAATTAGAGAAAACGTTGCAGGCGAGATTGCAAACGTCTTGGAAACAGTTTCAAAACAATTAGAGTCGGTCAATCGGCTTGGGAGAAATGCAAAATGTAGCGCGTGATGTCGGCACTCCCAAACAGTGCTTCCAATACCAAAACGCGGAATTTTAGGCGGAATTGCAGCCTCGGTCAGATTATTACAGATATAGGACACTGAGCCAGTATGAACGTGCGAATTTGCGACGGTTGCAGGATCCAGGAGCGCGTAGAGTATGCGATTAAATTACGAGCAAGTGGAAAAGAATATATATATTTGCCGATTGATTCCAAGTTTCGCTTGCCGACCAGCTCATCGATTAGAGGATGCTTATGAATCAGGAAACAAAGAAGAGATTGATTTGTATCGCAAGTCTTTAGTAGCGAGCGTCAAAACGTTTTGCCAAGGACATCAATAAGATAATACTTAGCGCCTCCCTGCAAACAACAAACTTTGGCGGATGTTTTTACCAACGGAATGCTTTTATTCAGAAGTCGTTCGCAATCCGGAATTCTTGACAGTTTGCGTCGTGAGACGAGCAGATTGTGGTCGCAGGACCGTCTACGCTGTCTGCCCCACTCAATTCGTTTTCGGTCGGTCGGGAAACACCCAACATTCAAAGCAGCGCAGATGACATCAGCAAGGTTTTGGTAATGTCAAATCAGAATTTAATAAATTTGGTGGCATTTTTGCTCAAGGCACAAAAACATCTGCGCAACATGCTTCTGGCAATATTGATGAATTGCTGACGCGCAGAACCAATGCTATCGAGCGAATTTTGCGCTTTCATATTGAAATTTGCGAAGTCGATCGCCCGGTCTACTAGATTTCCAAGATGAAGAGGAAGAATATGAAGATTAACCAAATGAAAAAGACGAGCTGTTTGAGGGTTTTACCTCATCAACTCTGAACTTCGTCAAACAAGGGCAGGGAAAAACTATTTGGCATTCACCTTCAAGATGACACTGGAACGATTGGACGGAAATTGTGGATGCACAACCGCACAATGTGGAAGAATTTACGGCTGGAAAAGTCATCCATATGCAAGGGCGCAGAGAAGTATATATAACAATACCCGCAAGTGAATCAGTCACCCGCGATTGCCTAAAGTTGGCGATTCAAACAACTGGCTGATTTTAAGGAAAAACCACCGGTTGATGTCCAAGAGTTACGTGACTATCTCTCGCAAAATGATTTTTAAAATTGAAAACTAGTTTAGCAGCGTGGTACGGGCTTTGTAGCTAAATACGATAAAGAATTTCTATTCGGTCCAGCAGCGAAAACCAATCACCACGCTTTTGAGGCAGGACTTGCTTTTCATACTGCGACTATGTGTGGCTAGCAATGCTATTGGTGAGATTTACCCGCAAAACTAAATAAGAGTTTACTTATGCAGGAATTATGTCATGATTTAGCAAAGGTGCTGGAATTGATATACCTTAGAGCAAAAGCAGAATACACTGTTCGAGGCAATCTCTCATCGACACATCGCTTTGATTGATGAAGAAATAACAGAAAGTGTTGGCAGAATTAAAAATTGACGACACCAGAGAAGATGTCATTATTTCTCCGTCATGTTTTGGTTAAGTCATCACTACTTCGTTGGAATACGTAGGTCCAGTCGTCCGAAAATCATGGAGTTGAAATTATCCACATGATTGATAATTTAGATGCGGAAATGATGATGATGACTTTCGGTCCAGCCCTTTGGCTGGCGAGGGTGATGACCAATCGAATCTTGCTATGGACAACCGCTCTTTTCTATAAGCTCTAATTTTGATATGGAAAAACGAAAACGAAAATGTTATTGCAAAATAATGTTCGTTTTTGAGCTTATTATGATATAATGAAGAAAATAAAATAAAATTGGTGAAAAACATGGAAATAGAAGAAGTGGAACGTATGGTAGTCATTTCCAACTACCTAATCAATCATCCAGGAGCTTAACGAGCTCAATACATTTGCTGAAAAGTATGGAGTCCGCAAAATCATCTATTTCTGAAGATATTGTCTATTAAAACGTGCTTTTGAAGAATGAGATTGGGGCAGCATTGAAAACCATTACAGGAGCAGGGGAGGTGTTATTTTACACCTCTTATCTCAGATAAAGAAGCCAGAGCAATGCAGAACTTTGTACGAAATTATCCGAAAAGCAACGGATTCTACCGGTGGCTACATTTATTTGTCGATTTGCTGAGGCACCTTTACTTTTAAATAACATTGGACGTATTATCGCCAAAACATTTAGGAAAAACATTGATGCTGTTATGACAGCTGTTACACAGGGAGTGCTATTGGCAAATGCAGTGGCAAATGTTAAATGTTCCATTTGTCATTGTCCGTCGCGACTTGACAAATCACAGAGGGCTCGACGGTTAGCGTCAATTATGTGCTGTCTGAGCGGTGACCGTATTGAAAAGATGTTCTTGTCGAAACGCAGCCTAAAAGCTGGAAGCCAAAGTTTTTAATGTAGATGATTTCTTTAAAAGGTGGCGGGACAGTCAATGGCATGATTAGTCTTTACGAGAATTTGATTCAGAGTTAGCTGGTGTAGCAGTTCGGGAAAATGCACAAACGGAGCGTGAACATGGATTACAACCATTGTTGAAAGTGACAGCTATTGATGTGAAGTCCAATGAAAATTAGCGTAGAAGTTGGGAATATTTTTGACAAATAGATGAGGTGAGAATTTGAAAATATATTGATAAATTGGATCAAAGCTCTTGTATGGTAGAATTTCGATTGTTACAGCTTTGGCGCTTATTCTTAGCTGCTGATTTATTTTTCGTTGAAAAGCAAGATGACGCGATGCAGCCGTCTTGACTGTGGGCATGAACCATTTCAACATCAAAATCTTCAGAATCGAAAGCAGAAAAGAGAAAAAGAGCAAGCCAAATTGCACAAGAGGCAGAAGAGGCTGTGTAAAACTGGAAGCGACAGACGACGGCTAATGTACCTGCTCAAGAAAAGTGACGTTGAAAGACCAGCTCAAAAGCTCAACTCAACAACGGATTAAGGGCAGTTAGTGACGCGATTGCTGCGCGTGAAGCCACTGAAGCAGCTGCTACAGCAAATCAAAACGCTGTGACGCCTCAAACGATGCAAGGCAACGTACCAACAAACTTATCTCAAAACTCATCAAGCTCCAGCAACTTCAGCTACTACAGGACAGGCTGAGACCAATCTAGCTCAAACTCAACGATTAACGGAAACGGAGTAAGTGTCCTAAACCCACAAATACTACTGACAATAGCTGGATTTCAATAGGAAAACTAGATATATATTGACGAGGAGTGTCTGTCGTTATACTAATAGACGGTACTTTTTACTTTTTGGTCTCTCAAAAGTGTACAGAGACGTAGCTGACAATGTTGCATAACACAGATGATAGCTGTCACCAAGTGTATCATCACCAAAATTAAAAATACAGGAGAAATGTAGATGCCTACAATTAACCAATTGTCTGCAAACCGCGTAAATCAAAAGTAGAAAAATTCTAAATCACCAGCTTTAAACGTTGGTTATGATAGTCTTAAACGTACCTCATCTGAAAACTCACCACAAAAACGGGTAGCAACTCGTGTTGGGTACTGATGACACCTAAAAACTGAACTCAGCTCTTCGCAAGTTTGCTCGTACGTTTGAGCAATCTGATCAGTAACTGCATATGTCCCAGTATCGGACACAATCTCTGCAAGAACACAGCGTTGTGCTTCTTCGTGTGGACGTGTAAAAGACCTTCCAGGGTACGTTACCATATTGTTCAGGTGCACTTGATACCGCAGGTGTAACTGATCGTAAACGCTACCGTTCTAAATACGGCTACCGAAAACCAAAAGCATATGGTGGGATAAAGATCACTGAGCCGAAACCGTGCGCCTAAGCGCGAAGTATTGCCAGATCCGCTCTACAATTCAAAATTAGTGACACGTCTTATCAACCGCGCAGGTTTTATGGTAAACGTGGCAGCAGCTTCAATCGTAGGTGGTGCTGGAGCAAAATCAAAGAATCACTGAAATGATGCACTTGAAGTATTTGAAACAGCTATGGAAAACATCATGTCGGTACTTGAAGTACGTGTCGCCGTGTCGGTGGTTCTAAACCACCAAGTCCCAGTTGAAGTTCGTCCAGAACGTCGTACAACTCTTTGGACCCCGTTGGTTGGTAACTATTTCACGTTCACGTGGAGAACACACTATGCAAGATCGCCTCGCAAAAGAAACTGCGATGCAGCACAATACTGGTGCAGCTGTTAAAAACGTGAAGATACTCACCGTATGGCTGAAGCACCGTGCTTGCTCTACTCGCTGGTAAGATTGCTTCTTTTTAGAGAATTGCAAAAGCTTCTTCAAAGGCTGTACTCTTACTAATTAGCATGAGTAATCAACAAGCGGGTAGGACGGCTTCACTCGCTTTTCTTAAAATATGTTATATAACAACTGTAAATAAAATAATAGGAGACAACGATGGCTCGCGAATTTTCACTTGAAAACCTGTAACATCGGTGATCATGGCTCACGTCGATGCTGGTAAAACAACAACGACCGAACGTATCTTTTATCTATACCGGTAAAATCATAAAATTGGTAAACACACGAAGCGTGCTTCAGCCAAATGGACTGATGGAACAAGAACAAGAACGTGGTATCTTACGACCCGCTGCAACAACAGCACAATGGAAAGGATTATCCGTCAACATTATTGACACACCGTAGCACGTGACTTCACAACTGAAGCGCAAACGTCTCTTCGTGTATTGATGGTGCCGTAACTGTTCTTGACTCACAATCAGGTGTTGAACCTCAAACGGACACCAGTCGTGTCAAACAACCGAATATGTGGCGTTCCACGTATCGTATTTGCATAACAAAATGGATAAAATCGGTCAGACTTCTCACTCAGTAAGCACCTTCATGATCGCTTTTCTCTAGCAAATGCTCACCCAATCAATTACCAATTGCAGAGGACGACTCGTGGAATCATTGACTGTTCGCATGAAAGCTGAAATCTATACAAATGACCTTGAAACAGATATTCTTTGAAGAAGATATTCCAGCTGATTATCTTGAACACCCAAGAATGGCGTGAAAATTGGTTGAAGCAGTTGCTGAAAACTGATGAAGATTTGATGATGAAATACCTGAAGCGTGAAGAAATTACTTCGAAGCAGAACCAAAAGCCGCCATCCGTAAAGCAACTATCAATGTTGAGTTCTTCCCAGTCCTGCTGGTTCTGCTTTCAAGAACAAAGGTGTTCAAACGATGCTTGATGCAGTTATTGACCACCTCCTGCCCACTTGACATTCCACTATCAAGGGTGTAAACCAGATACCGAAGAAGAAGAACGTCCTGCGTCTGATGACGAAAACCGTTTGCAGCACTTGCTTTCAAGATTATGACAGACCCATTTGTTGGTCGTTTGACTTTCTTCCGTGTGTACTCAGGGTGTTCTGAACTCCAGTCCATATGTATTGAATACTTTAGGTAAACGCGAAACGTATCGGACGTATCCCGCAAATGCACGCTAACCACCGGAATGAAATTGAAACAGTTTACCGGCAGACATCGCTGCAGCTGTTGGTTTGAAAGATACTACAACTGGTGACTCATTGACGATGAAAAGGCAAAAATTATCCTTGAATCTATCAAGTTCCAGAACCAGTTATCCAATTGATGGTTGAACCCCAAGTCAAAAGCTGACCAAGATAAGATGGGTATTGCCTTTCAAAAATTGGCTGAAGAAGCCCAACTTCCGCGTTGAAACCAACGCTGAACCGGTGAAACAGTTAGTCTCTGGGTATGGGTGAACTTCACTGACGTCCTTGTAGACCGTGATGCGTCGAATTAAAGTTGGAGCAAAACGTAGGTGCTCCCTAAGTATCTTATCGTGAAACTTTCCGTGCACAAAACATCAGCACGTGGATTCTTCAAACGCCAATCAGGTGGTAAAGGCATGATCTGGTGATGTTTGGATTGAATTTTACTCCAAAACGAAGAAGCGTAAAGGTTTCGAATTTGAAAATGCTATTGTTGCGGTGTCGTACCACGAATTTATCCCAGCCGTAGAAAAGGTTTGACTGAGTCAGTGGCAAACGTGTTCTTGCTGTTACCTCAACGTTGACGCAGCAAAACTGTATGATGGTTCATACCACGATGTCGACTCATCAGAAAACAGCCTTCAAAGTTGCCGCTCTCTTGCTCTTAAAGAAGCTACAGACTCGCGCAACCAACCATTCTTGAACCAATGATGCTTGTTACCATTACTGTTCCAGAAGAAAACCTTGCTGACGATGACAGGTACAGTCGTCGGACGTGTTGATGGCATGGAAGTCGCAGGGTAACAGCCAATCTGTTCGTGCTATGTACCACTTGCTGAAATGTTCTGGTTATGCAACAGTTCTTCGTTCAGCATCGCTGCATGACGCGGGTACTTTCATGATGGTATTTTGACCACTACGAAGATGACCGAAGTCAGTACAAGAAGAAAATGATTAAGACAGAGGTGAGGCTTAATCAAGCTCGCCTTCATACGTCCGCACCGCAACTGTGAAAGCGAGAACAAAGGCAGCTGACAATGTACTCAGCCTTTGTTTATATAGCTCGAATTATAAAAATCGCAGTAGTTTGGAGAAAGCCCTATCTGACTTCAGTCAATGTAGAGTTTCCCATGCACAGTTGATTAGGCACTTTGAGCGCCAATCAATCACTGCTGAGTGGACTCGAATACGTTATATATCAACTTGTACAGTCTCTACTCAACCGTACAGAGGTGGACGATGAAATCAAGTTTTCACGAAACTACTGATTTTCGTCCCACTCTTTTGCATATCTCCCACTTAGCTTCCGGAAATGAAAGAGAAGTGAAATCTGTGAAGGAAATGATATCCTTGTTAATGCTGCGAAATCAGAGTTGCAATTTTAAGGGATAAAGATATAATAGATATGCTGAAAGGTGATTTGTAGCAACTCGTTACCTTTTCACATAAAAATTTTTGATTTTCATAAGGAGGAAATCGCGAATGGTGTTGTGCGGTATTAACGGTGGTTTCGGGTCGATCGCTGCCCTTGCATTCCGTCGTGTATCCAAAACGTAGAACGTGTTGAAGTTACTCTATCAACGACCCTACAGATCCAGTTATGCTTGCACATTTGTTGGAAATACATCAACCTCGTGGTCGTTTCGACGGTACTGTGGAAGTAAAGAAGCGTGGATCTGAAGTTAACGGTAAATCGTTAAAGTTTCGCTGAACGTGACCCAGAACAAATCGACTGGGCTATTGACGGTGGAAATCGTTTTGAAGCAACTGGTTTTTTGCTAAGAAAGATGCGCTGAAAAGCACCCTTAAAGGGTGGAGCTAAGAAAGTTGTTATCACTGCTCGCGTGAAACGATGTTAAAACAATCGTATTTAACACTAACCACGATGTTCTTTGATGGTACTGAAACAGTTATCTCAGGTGCTGCATGTACCACAAACCGTTTGGCTCCACTGTACTAAAGCACTTCAAGACAAATCTCGGTATCGTTGAAGCGTTTGATGACAACAACCACGCTCACACTGGTGACCAAATGATCCTGACGGTCCACATCGTAAAGGTGACCTTCGCCGCTCATCAGAGCAGTGCTAAAACATCGTCCTAACTCAACTGGAGTAGCAGCTTATCGGTCTTGTTATCCCAGAATTGAACGGTAAACTCTGATGGTTCAGCTCAACGTTCCAACCCAACTGGATCAGTTACTGAATTGGTTGCTGTTCTGAAAAGAATGTTACTGTTGATGAAGTAATGCAGCTATGCAAAGCAGCAGCTAACGAATCATACGGTTACACAGAAGATCCAATCGTATCTTCAGATATCGTAGGTATGTCATTTGGTTCATTGCTTTGATGCAACTCAAACCAGTTCTTGATGTTGACGGAAACAACAGTAGTTGTATCTCGGTACTGATAACGAAATGTCATACACTCGCACAACTTGTACGTACTCTTGAATACTTTGCAAAAATCGCCAAATACTCATCAGGTATGAGAAGAGAGGTTCGCCTCTTTTTTGTTGTCATTCGCCCTCGGTCCAGACTTGTGGGAAGTTGGGAGTTGAATATATATAAAGCAAATTAGAATGTTGATAAAACTCCAGAGTTTGCACTCGTCATCGTCATGACTGTTATAATAAAAACAACTTGACTCTTACCCAAACGTGTTGTTTTTACCATGTGAGATTGCATTGCTAGATTTCTCTATCTGGTGTTAAAACTACTGGGATGATAATGGGTCTCGTTCTGTGTTTTCATATAAAATGGTCTGAGAGCATTTACGATAGCACCATTGACCGACTGAATGCTAGCATCTTTATTTTTAATGCACTACGAATCGCATTGAAAAAGAACACGCTGGCTCGACGAATGAGATCGCCTCGATCCACGCATGCATAGATAAAACCGCGACTAAGAATATCGTATCAGCCAAAATCATTTTTGATTTAAAGTCAACGGTAGCTACCGCAAGGACAACGCCATCTTCGGAAAGGCTCCGTCTGTCGCGGAGGACTGCAGCACCGATTCTCGGATATGATTACCATACAACATAAAATATCTTGGGCATTGAAAACTTCCTGCGATGCGAGCCGAATTGGCAGTTAAAGCAAGGACGTCTCCATTACTCATGATAAAGATATTCTTTTTAGGATGACTCGTAGTCCATTGCAAGCTCCAGCATGAACTTTTTGCGGTATTCACTATGGACTGGCATGAAAATACTTAGGGTTTTATCAAACGGAGCATCAATTTTTGCTTTTGTTGTCCACCGTGTCCAGATGTATGGATGTTATTGATTTTTCCGTGGATAACATCAACGCCGCTTCGAAATGGTGATTGATGAGCTTATTGACACTAGTAGTATTTTCGAGGATAGGACCAGAAGAGAAAATCACTGTATCACCTGGTTGGAGTTGGACCCTGACGATGGGTTCCATTCGCAATGCGTGAAAGAGCTGCCATCGGTTCCCTGACTTCCTGTACACATGCGATTAGAATTTCATTTTGCGGATAATCTTGATTTCACTGGTTCAATGAACGTTCCTTTTGGGGTTTTAATATACCCTAGTTCAATTCTGCTGACACTGGCTTTTTCCATTGAACGTCCAAAAACAGCAATCTACTCAGTTTTAACCGCAGCATCCGGCAGCTTGTTGAGACGGAAGATATTTGAGGCAAAGGAGGCAAAGATAATCCGTCATGAATGCCTTCTAATGATTTTCATGATAGACTGACCAACGACTTTTTCGAATTTGTGAAAGCTGGAATTTCTGCATTGGTGGAGTCAGAAAGAAGCGTTAAAACACCATCTTCACCAAGTGCTGCCATTCGATGTAAATCTGCTGGTTCGCCAACAGGTGTAAAGTCAAACTTGAAGTCACCTGCACAAACAATTTTCCTTGAGGTGTGTGGATGACACCCTCAAAGGCCTGGGATGGAGTGAGTTGTGGAAGAAGCGTTTGCTTTTAAATTTTTAAATTGAAGTTCGGTATTTTGATTGATTTCGTAGAGTTTGAGCGTCACGTAAAAGTCTGTGCTCTTCCAATTTACCACGAATCAGTGCAAGGGCAAGTGGTCCAGCATAAATAGGGAACATTTGTTTGCTTGAGAAGGAAGCGGAATTCCTCCGATGTGGTCTCATGACCGTGAGTAATCACATACCCTTTGATACGGTCAATATTTTCTACGATATAAGAATAGTCAGGAATGACATAATCAATCCCTAAGAGGTCATCTTCAGGAAATTTAATCCCTGCATCAACGATGATAACTTCATCTTGGTATTCAATCCTGTAGGTATCCCGATTTCTCCTAAAACCACCAATGGCAAATACACCGACTTCTTTCGGCTTTAAAGCAGTATGACATGGTTTAGAGCCCGTAATTGTAAAGTTGCTCTGATTCTTTTTCGTATTCTAAAATGTTTGTCAGACAAAAGTGTAATCAATTCAACATTGTAAGGTGCTTTTTCTTCGACGAGTTTCCCGGGCTTTGATGCGTCCTTCTAATTCTGTTGGCGTCAATATCCAAGTAGAGAGAATGCGTGTTTTCCTGACGTGGATTAGCGTTCTTTGTTTCTGATACTTTGTAAATCATTTCACCCTTTTCTCATTCATAATCAATCTACCAGTAAAATCAGCCACCTTATTTCTCAAGGGCGGTCTCTCATCTATTTGATTTTCTGAGTAATAGATTGATTTTTGATACGTTACAACGATAACCATTATATCATAAAAAGGATATTTAGTAAAAGAAAGAAGTGAGAAAATCCAGGGAGTTGATTTTCAAAAGGTCTTGTTTTTGGAAATCATATTAAGGAAATCCGTATTTTTGTAGTATAATAGAAAGTAGATTATCGCGAAAGATAAGAATGAAAGTTTTAGCTTTTTGACACATCCAGCAAAGCCTCTAGCAATTGCGATTTTAGAAGATGATAAGTTGCTGCTGAGATGACGATAATATTAAAGAAAAATCAGCGTTACATTGATGCCGGCTATTGACTTTTTAATGGAAAGTTTGGATTTGAAAAACCAACTGACTTAGGTCGCATTGTAGTTGCAGGCGTCCGGTAGTTATACAGGTTTTGCGAATTGCTGTGGCAATTACCAAAAACGTTAGCACATACGCTTAAAATAGATTTGGTAGGGAGTTTCTAGCTTTGCAGATTCTGGTGCCAGAGGCATTGACGGCTTGGTCATTCCTCATGGATGCTAGACGACAATGTCTATGCTGGTTTTTATGAAAATGGCAGAGCAGCTCAGCCAGAAGCTCATTTATCTTAAAGAAGTGTTAGAAAAAGCCAAGTCTGCTTTCTCAGGTAACTTTTGTAGGAGAGGTGAAAATTTTGTGAGCAGATCTCAATCCGCTTTGCCAGCAGCTCTTATCAAAGCAACCTGCCAAGCGCTGTGCCTTGGCAAATGGTCTTCAACTACCAGTTTGCTCCTGTTCATGATTTCGTGCCGAATTACCTCAAGCGAGTGGGAAGCAGAAGAGAATTGGCTGAAAAACCATCAAGAAACAAAAACGATTCTTACATCAAGCGTTTATGATTGAGATTAAAAAGATGAAAAAGCAGGTTGCTGATTTTGAAGGAGCAGATTTTACCAAGTATAAAAGATGGTATGCTGTCAGTCCTGGAATATAGAGCAGATTGAGAAAGATTTACAAAATCCTTTGTCGGTTTATGTTTTGGCTTTGGAAGCTCAAAATTTAATCGCTCCCGGCTTTTTCAAGGGTTGGACTTTTTGAAGCTGAAGTTTTACAAATTGCGGTTAAGAAAGCCTATCAAGGAAAGAAAATTGGCGACCGCTTTGTTTGAATATCTGCCAATTCGATAAAGAGATTTTTCCTCGAAGTGAGAATCCCAACAAAGCAGCTCTGCTGTTTTACCAAAAAGAGAAATTTATAGAAATCGCTCGGCGCAAGAATTACTATCATGAGCCAGTGAAAATGCGATTGTAATGAAAAGGGAAAACAATGAATGATAGATATATTTTAGCTTTTGAGACGTCCTGCTGATGAGACTAGCGTGGTGTTTTAAAGAATGACACTGAACTCATCCAATGTTATTGTGAGTCAGATTGAGAGCCATAAACGTTTTGGTGGCGTGGTACCGGAAGTGGCTAGCCGTCACCATGTGGAAGTTATCACGGCTTGCATTGAGGAAGCTCTTGCGTGAAAGCCGGTATTACAGAAAAAGAAGTGACCGCAGTCAGTAACTCATGGACCAGGCTCGTAGGCGCCTCTCAGTCGGGCTGGCAGCTGCTAAGTCTTTTGCGGGGCACATCATTTACCGCTTATTCCTGTCAATCACATGGCGGGACATTTGATGGCAGCTCAAAGTTGAGAAACTTTAGAATATCCACTCTTTAGCGTTATTACAGCGAGGGGCATACTGAGTTGGTATGTCAGCGAAGCTGGTGATTATCAGATTGTCGGAGAAACACGCATGATGCAGTTGGAGAAGCTTATGATAAAGTTGGTCGTGATGGGGATTGACTTATCCAGCTGGGCGTGAGATAGATGAATTCACGCATAAAGCGACAAGATATTTATGATTTTCCGAGGGCGATGATCAAAGAGGATAATTTGAATTTTTCCTTTTCTGGGTTGAAGATCTGCCTTTATCAACCTCTGTCACAATGCGGAGCAAAGGGGTGAAAAGTTTGTCGAAAAGAAAATTTGGCTACTAGTTTTCAGCTGCTGTTTTAGATATTCTCATGGCAAAACAAAAAGCTTTGGAGAAATATCCTGTTAAGACCTTAGTCGTTGCTGGGGCGGTGTTGTTGCTAATCAAGGTTTACGTGAACGTTTAGTAGCTGAAATGACAGATATCAAGGTAGTCATACCGCCTTTTGCGTCTCTGTGGGGACAATGCAGGAATGATTGCTTGCGAGTGTCAGCGAGTGGAATAGGAATCTTGCAACATTGAGCTTTGGAATGCTAAGCCAAGTCTGGCATTTGACACAATGGAAGAATAAATATGATAGGAAAAAGTTTTAAGGATGGGGCTAAGGCAGCGATGCCAACTGGCTCTTGGGCATGTTAGTATTGGACTAGCTTGTGGAATTATTGGAAGCTTCTATGTCAGTCCTCTGAGATGGCACTGATGAGCAGTTTAGTCTATGCAGAAGTGCTCAGCTTTGATGCTAGCACTTCTTGCGATTCACGCCCCGGTAACAGCTGATTGCTCTGACAGTTAATCAATTTGCGTCTATTTTTGCTAGGTCTTACACATCTACTTTTTTCGGCATGCAAGTCTCTTGCAAAAATATTGGTATCGGAATACTTTGACAGATGAAACATACGGCGTTTTTACTAAGTGAGCACGTCCATACAAAAGATATTTCTGCTTCAGTGGATGTACTGGCAATAACATTACGAGCTACCTCGCTTGGTTCGTCGGATCTGTAGTCGGAACGACATTAGAAGTCTTTTGCCAAATCCAGAAATGTTTTGGCTTGGATTTTGCGCTGCTGGGTATGTTTATTGGGATTTTTCTTCCCACTTTTTAGTGATGTTACAAAAACAAAAATTTCAAAAACTATTAGTGATGTTGTCTGTGGTAGCGTCATCGTTCTATGCTTTTAAGCATGCTTGTTTCTTCTGTCTTAGCTGTTTTTAATGTCGACCTTATTAGGCTGTGCTGTGGGGGTAATGCTAGATGATAAACTAATTATATATTTGTCGCCATTCTTCTCTCTCAGCCTTGGTGACGTGGTTAGCATGATGACCCCGTTTTATCTTGGTAAAAATATCGCGGCTTACCTAAAGTTGTCGAACAATTCTTGCAATATTTACCGGTCTCTATTATTTTTGCATTGATTTTTATCCAGCCTATACCAAATGGGAGGATAGGGACAGTTGCCAACCTTCTAAAATGGCTAGATTTAATAGCTGTCTTTTCCAACAATTTATATTGCTTTTTCAGCTATCGTAACTTAGTGGTAACTGTGATTTTTGGTGTGGTATTGGTGGCTGGTTTGTGATTCATCTTTTAAATTTATAGAAATAACTCTGTCTAGGAAATCACTATGCGGAGTTTTAGTTAAAAATGACTGTTTAAGACCCAAAACAGACCATTCAGGATTTTAATGAGTTTTTATTTAGATTGGCACAATGAGAGTTTGTTGTAAAGTAGATTTGCGGTTACTATTTTCATTTCCAAAGGGGGTTTTTCCGAGTCTGCCAAAAGCAGTATTGAGACTTACTGCAAACTCTATCTATAACCTCAAGTTAGTGCTTTGAGCAATTATCTACTTCATTAAGAATTTTGGTATCAGAAAAGTAAGGCAGGGATGATATTTTCCTGCCTTTTACAAGTTATTGTTTTCCCAACAAAATGTAGTGATTGGAAAAAGCACTTTTGATTTTAATCAATTAGAGTTCCTTGGAACAATTGATTAGGAATAGTGCCACCCATCACAGCTATCTGTTAGTTTTCTTTTTGTCTAATTTCTGCCCTAACTCAATAATGTATTGTTTCATATCGTCTTTGACTTGAGGATGTTTGAGGGCATAGTCACTAGATGTTTTCATAAAGCCAAATTTGTCGCCGACATCATAACGGTCACCTGTAAACTCACGAGCGAACACTCTTTGTGTTTTGTTGAGAGTATCAATAGCATCTGTCAGTTGGATTTCATTCCCAGCACCTGCGCTTTGTGTTTCCAAGATGGAGAAGATTTCAGGCGTCAGTAGGTAGCGTCCGATAATGGCGAGATCACTTGGTGCGTCTTCTGGTTTTGGCTTTTTCAACGAAAAGTTTCAACGCTGTAGAGTCCATTTACCTTTCCACCTTGTGGATCAATAACGCCATAAGAAGAAACTTCGTCGTGCGGTACTTTCATGACAGCAATAGTTGAAGCGTGTGTTTCTCGTAATCGTTCATCAATTGTTTGGTAAGTGGTACTGCTTTTGTCATTTGTAATGTCCATTAGGTCATCGCCAGCATGACAACGAAAAGGTTCGTTACCAACGAAAGCCTTGGCTTGCAAAACAGCATCGCCAAGCCCTCGTGGATGGCTTTGACGAATGAAATGAAGACCGATACCAGTCGTTTCATCTACGAGTTTTAAAAAGATCAGATTTACCTTTTTCTTTGAGGTTGTACTCAATTCAAAAATTTGAATCAAAGTGGTCTTCAATGGAGCGTTTGGATTTACCTGTTACAAACCAGAAAGTGTCTTTGATACCGGATTTTAACGCTTCTTCAACAATAAATTGAATAGTTGGTTTGTCAACAATAGGCAGCATTTCTTTGCGAGTGCTTTTGTGGCTGGTAGGAAACGAGTTCCAAGTCCAGCAGCAGGAATGACTGCTTTTCTTACTTTTTGTCATAGAACGACTCTTATTTAATGTGGCTAATCACGACCATTCGTTCTCAGCTTTGAATTCATTATTCATTATATCATAAATGGCATCTTTTATGTTAAGGTTTTTCATAAATGACATGATAAATGGCTTGGGTGATAGGCATGTAGACGTCTAACTCTTTGTGCGAGTTCATAGCCGCTCTGGTAGTGGGAAATGCCTCGATAACCATGCCCATGTTAGCTTCTCGATATCTTCTAGCTTTTCACCGTGACCAAGAGCGTCACCAGCGCGCCAATTGCGTGAGTGAACGGAGGTCCCTGTGACAATTAAATCTCCCACTCCCTGATAACCCGCTATATGTCAAGGGGACTGGCACCAAGTTTGACGCCGAGACGGGGTGATTTCTGCTACGCCACGCGTGATAATAGCGGCTTTTGCATTGTCACCATAACCGAGACCGTGAAGAGCCCCTGCTCCGACCGCAATGATGTTTTTGAGGCACCCAGCTGTTTCCACACCGATGACATCTGTATTGAGTATAGAGCGGAAGTAGTGATTGCTGAAAAGATTTTGGACATATTGCTGTTTCTAAAGTCTTTTGAAGCTGCTGTGATGAGAGTAATGTCGCGAACGATAGTTTCCTCAGCATGGCTGGGACCAGAGACAACAACGACTTTCGCTACGGAATTGTTCAGGCAATTCTTCCTCAAAATCATGGAGAGTCGCTTTGTGAGTATCAGGCCCAGACCTTTGAAGCGTGCATGACTCTTTAACTGGATGATCCAGCACCGGCGACTTGTTTGGCTAGCAAGACGTGTAACCTTGGTTGAACGACGAAAAAGGATAGCATCCACGCCATCAAGGGTTTCTTTTAAGTCGTAATACGCTGTGATCTTTTCATCAAGAACAATATCTTTAAAATACCGTTTGTTAGTGTGGTGCTCGTTGATTTCAGTAATTTGTTCGGCAATATTGCCCCAAATACGAACTTCATGTCCGTTGTCATTTAATACTTGTGCCAAGGCAGCACCCCATGAACCAGGGCTCAAAACAGCAACTGTTTGTTTTTCCATATTTCTCCTTATAGAGTTTTCTAATCTATTTTCACCATAGAAAGCGATAAATTTCTTTGTTTAGTAGTAGCTTGCTTTTTATAAGTTATTATTTTATAAGAATAAAGGCTGATTAAAGTGCATAAAAGAGTGTAATGAGGCAGGAGTTGTAGCTAGTATAAAAACTATTTATCACGACCTTTAAAAAAATCAATTGGACGAGCAGGTAGAGAAGTGGTAAGATTGTGTATATCAATGAGGAGGGAATCGTATGAGCAGACCGATTGTTGGAGTGACCGCTAATCTTTGTCCTGTCGATAAGGAAGGTAAAAATATTCACTCGTCCGTTTCTAGTAAATTTGCTGAGAGTATCAGAATTGCTGGTGGATTACCCTATGATTATCCCCTGCTGGTGACAAAAGTTTGGTGAGGGATTATGTTGAAAGTATTGATAAATTGATTTTTGTCTGGCGGACAACATGTGCACCCCACTTTTTACGGAGAAAAGCAGACGATTGAGAGTGATGATTACAATATGGTGCGAGACTGAATTTGAGCTGGCTCTGTTAGCAGAAACTATTCGACAAGAAAAACCACTATGGCACTGCTGAGGCTTGCAGTTGGTCAATGTTGCTTTTGATGGAACGCTCAATCAGCATATTGACAACCATTGGCAGGGCTTACTCTTTTTGGAACTTCTCATTCTATTCAAACTGAGAAAGGCAGCATTGTTGAAGAATTGTTCGGTCGTGCTAGTCAGATTAACTCTGTCCACCGACAAAGTATTAAAGATTTCGGCACCGAATTTTCGCGCAACAGCTTTTGATCCTAGGGATAAAACCATTGAAGCGATTGAGTCGCTAGATGATAGTCGGATCATTGGGCTTCAATGGCACCCAGAGTTTTTAGTCAATGAAGAAAAAGGGAATCTAGAACTTTTTCAGTATCTTTTGCAGAAATTGTAAATTTGAAATACGGCTTAAGCTTCATTTAAGAAAAATCATTTTATAATAATATTATCAAATGAAGACCCTCCCTAACTTTATTTGATGAAATCCTAAAACTTTTTCATAATAATCTCCTATAAGGATCACCAAAGAGGTGGTCTCACCATTTGTCAAGCAATTCAATGTTTTTCAGTCAAAGAATTGATGATTGATTTGATTTTAATAGTTTATCCTAGCCCTTTTTGGCTCTTTTGATTGAAAAAGAGTACACAAAAATCAACACCATACCTAGCGAAATTTTTTGGTAAGGTGTTACAATGATAGAGCATAGACGGCTTTAATAATTTTGGGTTAAAGTGTAATCGTAAAGTTTGTTATGCGTAATGAGGTAATACATTGTCCTTATGAAGCGATGCATTGAGGCAATCGTATGAAACTTAGTTGAAGTCGTCTGCGATTGTCTTTTTCGTTTCTCATAAAAAGTCCGCAATGTGGCAAGGATTGGTATGGCTGACTGAAGTAATGTTGTGAATGGTCTTTGAAGAGAATCTTTCTGGCATAAGGATTGCCCTGTTTGGTGATGTGTTCTTAAGCCAGAAAGTTTCCAGATTTGTAGTGTCTGAGATCAATTCCAATAAAGGCGTTGATTTGATTGGCAGACTGAAAACGGCGAATATTTCCTAATTCGCCTATGATAGAGGTGGCTGTTGTTTCAGCGATACCAGAGATGGAGAGAACGAATCTCATCCTCTCTCAATCTTAGCTTTTCATTACCCCACTACAGTTGACAAAGAGCCACTTTTTCTATCATTCTCCAAAAACACTTTTGAATGTCCTCATCCGTTATTCCAATCATAGGGTTGATTTTTCAAGAAATTTTCCTCAGTCAAGATATATTTTTCCACAGTTGTTTCCAAATTATTCACAGAAGTGTGTATAACTTTTTCATCAGTTAGGAGGTCTGAAAAGCGTTGGATTAGATAGGTATTGCGAGCTGTGCCAGTGTTTTTGACAGCAAAGTCAAAGGCAGACTTTTTCCCCAAGAAGAATCAATTTGCTCTTGGCACGGGTGATAGCAGTATAGATAAGATTGCGTTGCAGCATACGGTGGCTGCTGGATGTAATTGGTAAAAATGACTACTGGAAATTCACTGCCTTGCGATTTGTGGATACTCATGGCGTAAGCCAGACGAATCTTATACCATCTCGCTACGTGGGTAAGTGACTTCATTGCCATCAAAGTTGATAGTCAACTCGTCCTGTTTTTGAATCAGTATATTTGGCTGGCAGCAAATCAGTGATATAACCCAAATCGCCGTTAAAGACATTACTTTCCGCATCATTGACCAGATGAATCACCTTGTCGTCGCTTGTCGATATTGACAATCAGTTGCTTCAAAAATGATTTTGTTCTTTTTCGGCAGGGTTGATTAGATTTTGCACGAGTTGATTGATGTGGTCAATCCAGCCTGTCCGCGGTACATAGGCGCAAGCACCCGCACATCTTGAGCTGGAATACCACTGCGGATAGCAGCCTCTACGATGCGCTCAATCATCTTCGGAATATGCTCACTATGCGCTTCCAAAAATAAGAACGGTCAGCCTTTTTCTATAAAAATCAGGTGGCAGAGATGCCTTTTTGAATCTGACTGGCTAGTTGACGATAGTGGAGTCTTTGCTATTGTCGATAAATTTTTTTCTAATTTGGTTTGTGGAAGAAGAGGATTTTCAGTCAAATCTGCCAGCACTTGTCCGGGGCTGACAGAAGGCAGCTGATCGGCATCCCCGACAATGAGGAGTTTGGTGTTTGATGAAATGTTGCTGAGGAGTTGATTGGCTAACCAAGTATCTACCATTGAAAATTCGTCGACAATAATAAAGTCTGCGTCCAAATAATCATCTAAATGGCTAGTGTCGTCATCTCCCTGTCATGCCTAAATGTCGATGAATCGTTGCGCTTGAAGCCCTAGTTAATTCATTCATGTCGCAGCACGCCCAGTCGGAGCTGTTAGAAGAATAGGCAAAATCCTGAGGTTTACGCAAAATCCAACCCATTCAGCAGAGCGTAAACGGCAATGATTCCATTGATGACGGATGTTTTTCCTGTTCAGGGCCACCCGTTAGATAAAAATTTTGTGCATTGATAGCGTCACAAATCGCTTGTTTTTGAATCACATACAGAAATGACAAACTCAATTTTCGATTTGAGTAATAGCAGCTTCGATTTTTCCGATTCAAATTTGTTTTGCTTCCCTTTTTCTAAAATGCAAGAGATTGCTACGAATCCCTTCTTCGGCAAAAAGAGACTGTTTTCAAAAATCTTGTATCAACATTTTGAACTTTATCTTCTTCAATCAAACATGCCAGCTCATCCGCAACAGAACTTCGGGTCTCAACTCAATCTGACGGAACTTTGAGGAGTTCAATCGTATGTTCCAGAAGTTCTTTTTAGCTTCAAGATAAGTGTCGCCCTTTTTCCACTAGACTGGTTAGGAGGTGTGGAAGTCCCAGCTACGGAAGCGCTCTGGAGCAGTACTTTCAATTCCTAAGCTTTGTGCCAGTTGTTGGCAATTTTAAAACCCAACCCTTGGATGTCTTCTACAATTGGTAAGGAAATTGTTCGACAATTTCGAGAGTTTCTTCCTTGTAAAAATCTTGAATCTGAAAGTAAGCTTGTTCGGGATACCGTATCTCAGATAGCTTGAGCAGATTCTCTCGGTGCCGTAATTTTTGTCTTAGTTTTGTGAGAAAGCTTCACGGTTTTTAGCAGAAAGACTGCAATATCCTTTAATTTTTTTCTGGCTCTGCTCAGACTTTTATCAATCGCGTTGTCGCTATAGAGAGCCACGATTTTTTGCGCTGTTTTTACACCAATCCCTTTAAATGGTCGCTTGAAAATATTTGACTAAGCCTTTGCTGGTTGGCTTTGCACGCTCATAGCGTGTTATTTTTGAGTTGTTCACCATATTTAGGGTGTTGCACGAGATTTCCCCAAAAAGTGTAGTCTTCGCCTCCATAATATCCGCCATGGTGCCCGTGACAATAATCTCAAAATCATCAAAAATCTGCATCGGTGTCGTCAATATCTAACAGCAGAATCCGAAAGAAACTGCTGGGATTTTCAAAATAATGCGTTCAATGGTGCCTGAAAAGTAAAATTCCATCATCTTCCTGTATCAATGTTAAAAGAATGGGAGTGGGGCAGAACTAAAAATTGAAAATTTTTAGTTCGTAGTCCCACTCCCGCAAGGGTGCTTAAACAGTTATCAAGCTGTTTAAGGTTGCAGATGAAGAAAACGAAGTTTTCGTCAAAGGTGCTCTTCCGAGCTTGAAAAAGCGAACAGCTTTTGATGCTTGCTTCGCAAGTTTTATCTGCCACCTCAAAAGCAGTGCTTTGAGCAATCACGGTGGCTTGCCATGCAAGGCTGATTTCCCGCCTTCAACAATTCACTAAATTGTTGAAGCTGCGTTATTCGTTTATTCCTAAATCTGATAGAAGCTGGAACACTTTTTGCCCAGCTCCAACGAATCAAAATAGACTTGTTTGGGATTAGAAAGTGCCGATTCTATTCAAAGGCCAGAAACGGAATTTTGCTTCGCCCCTGCAATTGATTGGCTTTAAATGTTCCCACCTGACGGCTGTCTTTTGAGACAAGACGATCATCTCCTAAAGCAGGTATTCGTCTTTTGGAACTTCAATGGTAAAGCTAGTGTTCCCATTTGCATCCTGCGTAAAGGCTTGAGCTTTATCTGCTAAAGACTGAAAGAAACTGTTATAGGAATAGGTTGCCTGCAATTTATCATCTTTAAACTGCATAAGGTAATTTTTAAGATAAGATTCGTTGGTCTTTTGCCATTTACATATAGTTGGTCGTTTTCAGTGGATAGTGTCTCCAGGAAGACCAATCACCCGCTTGACAATTTGCTTTGGTTTTTCCCATCCTCGTCTTTTTCACTTGCAACGACAATATCAAAGCGATTGACAGGCAGTGTTTTGACAACGAATAGATATTCTCCATTAGCTGAGGTTGGATCCATTGAATGCCCGTCAACCTTGACAGGAACCCAAAAGAAAGGCGCGTGATAAGAAAGAACGGTCATAAATAGGATAAAAATCCCCATTCTTTCATAAAATTTTTGAAAAAGTAGTTGATTTTGTTTTGCATAACTTACCTTTCTAGAAGTTTCTTCGCTTTTTCAGTATTTTTAAAATGCAGTTTTGCACTCGCTTCTAAAGCCTTTTATGCCGTAGGCTTTGAAGAAGCTGACTTGCGATTTTATCGGACTTTGCTCCTGCTCCACTGGGCAATTCATAGCCGAGCTCTTGACTTAAATTTTCAAGATTTTTCTAAAAAGAGGTCACGGGCAATCATGGAGCTGACTGCTACGGCTAAGTATTTTTGCCTTCGCTTTTTCTTCTAACGTAATAGGGTTTGGAAAATGATTGCTTTCTCGTTGGAGATATTTTTGATAATTTTTGTCGCTGGTGAAAGCATCAATAACGATTTTTGGGCTGCACTCCCGTTTGCAAGAGCAGATAAATAGCTTTGATTGATGAAGAGCAACTTTGACAGACACCGCATTGTAGCCAGAATCAATAACTTGGTTGTATTTTTCGGGGACAATAGCAGAGCTTAGTGCTGGATTTTTCTTTCAACAGAGGAACGATTTGCCTGATTTTGGTCTGTCAGAGTTTTTTAGAATCGCCAACTCCCTAGCTTTCGTAAAAATAATGTTGCTCTGGTGTGACAAAGATGCCACAACAGCAAGTCCGCCGAAATAAGAACCGTTGCCGACTTCATCTGTCCCGATAAGAGGACAATTTTGCTGAGGAACTGTCGTTTCTTCTCTGGAAGACTGATAGCCAAAAAATTGCTGCCGTGCTCTGCGTTTTTCTCCTTGGAAGAGGACTTTTCCTGAAGTGTAGATGGAGGCAGTTGCCTCTATCAAGCTTAAAAAGGTAACGAATATAAGGATTTTTACTAGAAACAAGCTGTGCCTGGTATTGGGCAACAAAAATCTTGAATTTGTTTCTCACTGGGTTGTAAGGTAATACTTTCCATATTGCTATTGTACCATAAAAGTGATAAATTTCTTTAAAAACTGACAAAATCGCTTCCTTTTGGGATAATATTTTGAGGTGATTTTTATGGCAAACTTAAATCGATACAAATTTACTTTCGGAAAGAAAAAGTGTAACCTTAACAACAGAACACGATAATTTATTCATGGAAGAAGTTGAAAAGGTTGCAAACAGAAAAATATCACGCAATTGAAGAGAAGATGCCTGCGGCAGATGATGAAACATTAGCTATTTTGCTGGCAGTCAATAGTTTGAAGGACGCAATTGTCACGTGAGATTGAGTTCGATGACAAGGAGCAAGAGCTGGAAGAACTTCGTAAAAAAGTGTTAGAAGCCATCAAGCAAAAGGTTAGTGAGCAAGAGGGGACCCTATGATTTCATTAGTAATTTTGCTGATTTTGGCTTGAGTTTTTTACATGGCTATTCGCGTGGGATTGTTTTGCAGGCTTATTATACTGTTTCGGCGGTTATTTCAGCAATTATTGCAGGGCAACTATACCAATCTCTAGGTGAACAAATCAATCTTTTAGTTCCCACGCCAGTGCACAGGAAGGAACATTTACCTATTTCTTTTCCCAGCAGCCAATTGTTCCAGTTGGACAAGGTTTTTATATCGGTCTGGCTTTATTTAGCAGTTTATACGATTGTTTATAGCATAGCCCGTTTTATTGGGATTTTTATTCACTTGGTGCCAAACAAGAAAGCCAATGAGCGTTGGTACAATGTTGCTAGCGGTGCTTTAGCTGTTTGCGTCACTTTTATTTGAATTCAAATGCTGCTGACCGTTTTAGCAACGATTCCCTTTACCACTTGTTCAAAATCATCTCAATGCCAGTGGTTTAGCTCGATTTATCATCAGTCACACACCAATTACTTCAGGAATGTTGAAACAACTCTGGGTGACCAAAATCATCGGATAAATACAAAGACTCAGTTGGTGGTGCTAGCTGAGGTTTCTTTTTTCATCAGGAAAGATAAGAATATGAATAGAAAAATTTTTAGAAAACGTTAGAATTTGGGAAAATCAAGGCGCTCTTTGAACCCTATCTTCTGACAGAACAAGGGCGCTTGAAATTGCAGCAGCTATTTCCTTCCAATAAACAGGAAAGACTGGAGACAGCATTCTTAGAAATGACGGACATGCAGCAGATTTTTGTACAGCATCCACATTTCAGTCTGGCTGCGACCCAAGACATTACGGCTTGACCAAGCGCTGGAGCTGGAAGGCGACTTAAACATTGAAGAATTTCTCGCTCTGCAGCGGGTTCTGGCTGTCACGCAAGAATTGACTGATTTTTATGAGGATTTGGAAAATGTTGAGTTGCAAAGATTGAATCGGCTTTTTGAAAATTTGGTTTCTTTTCCGAGCTTGCAAGGAGCGTTGCAGGCTATCAATGAGGGCGGATCTGTTGAAAGTTTTGCTAGTGATAATTTGGCTCGCATTCGCCGAAAAAAATTCAAGAAAATGAAGTTCATGAGAGATATTTTTGCAGGATATTCTCAAGAACAAAGGCGATATGTTAGCAGACTCGCAGTAGCCAGTCGAAATGGTCGCAATGTTTTTGCCAGTTAAGAATACATTTCGTAATCGGATTTCAGGCGTGGTACATGATATTTCTGCTAGTGGCAACACGGTGTATATCGAGCCACGGGCGGTGGTCAATCTCAATGAAGAAATCACCAATGCGCGGGCAGACGAGCGCTATGAAATTTTGCGGATTTTGCAAGAATTATCAGAACGCATTCGCCCGCATGCTGCTGAAATTGCCAATAATGCTTGGATTATCGGACATCTGGACTTTGTTCGAGCTATGTGCACTTTATGCAGGGAGAGAGAGCGGTAGTGCCCAAGCTGTCTGACCGTCAGGATATTCGGCTGCTCCATGTTGCTCATCCTCTGATAGAAAATGCAGTAGCTAATGACCTGTACTTTGCGGCGGATTTGACAGAGATTGTCATTACGGGCCCGAATACAGGCGGAAAGACCATTATGCTCAAAACTCTAGGTTTGGCTCAGCTTATGGCACAGTCTGGTCTGCTCTATTTTTGGCGGATGAAGGTAGTCGAGTGGATTTTTGACCAAATCTTTGCGGACATTGGAGATGAGCAGTCTATTGAGCAAAGTTTGTCGACCTTTCTCCAGCCACATGACGAACATTGTCTCTATTTTTAGAGCAGGCTGATGAGAATGCTTTGGTGCTTTTTGGACGAGCTGGGAGCAGGAACTGACCCGCAGGAAGGAGCAGCTCTTGCTATGGCAATTCTTGAGGACTTGCGGCTACGACAAGTCAAGACAATGGCAACGACCCACTATCCAGAACTCAAAGCTTATGGGATTGAAACGGCAGGCGTACAAAATGCCAGTATGGAATTTGATATAGAGAGCCTCAAGACCGACTTATCGTTTTATGCAGGGAGTACCAGGGCGTTCCAATGCTTTTGAGATCGCAAGGCGTTTAGGTCTGTCTGATAGAGTGGTCAAGGATGCTCAAGAATTGACCGATACGGACAGCGATGTTAATCGCGTTATTGAGCGCTTGAAGAGCAGACCTTGGAAAGCCGCAAGCGATTGGATAATATCCGAGAGGTGGAGCAAGAAAATCTCAAATTTAACCGCGCTCTTAAAAAGCTCTACAATGAGTTTAATCGGGAAAAAGAAGCCGAGCTGAATAAGGCAGGCTAGAAGCGCAGGAAATCATTGATGTGGCGCTGACGGAGAGTGATACGATTCTCAAAAATCTACATACTAAGGCTAGTCTTAAACCGCACGAAATTATTGAAGCCAAAAGCCAGCTGAAAAATTGGCTCCTGAAACGGTGGACTTGTCGAAAAACAAGGTACTGAAGCAAGCTAAAAAGCACGGAAACCAAAGGTGGGAGACGATATTCTGGTGATTAGCTATGGTCAGAGAGGCACGCTTGTCAATCAGCTCAAAGACGGCCGCTGAAGCATAAGTTGGGCTCATCAAGATGACCTTAGAGGAAGCAGAGTTTAACCTGCTCAAAGCTGAAAAAGAACAGCCTAAGAAAAAGCAGGTCAATGTGGTGAAACGAACAACCACAAGCGGACCAAGAGCCCGACTGGATTTGCGAGGCAAGCGCTACGAAGAAGCCATGCAAGAGCTGGATGCCTTTATTGACCAAGCCTTGCTCAACAATATGGCGCAGGTGGACATTATTCATGGGATTGGGACTGGCGTCATTCGCGAAGGCGTCACCAAATATCTCCGTCGCAATAAGCATGTCAAGAGTTTTGGCTATGCACCACAAAATGCTGGTGGCAGCGGAGCGACGATTGTGGTGTTTAAGTAATGCAGAGTTGGTGAACAAAACTGTTCATGGTAAAGAAGAAAAGATTGAAAAGAGGAAACATTTATGAGACAAAAGCGAATACAAGATTCTTGTACAACGATTCTGGTTGGGAAAAAAGCAGAGTTATGATGGTTCAACTATGATTGCACGTACAGAGGATTCTAAAATGGTGTGTTTTACGCCCAAGAAATTTATTGTTGTTAACCCAGAGGATCAGCTGCGGCATTATAAATCAGTGCTGTCAAGTTTTGAGATAGATTTGTCGGACAATCCAGTTCGCTACACCAGTGTACCGGACGCTCTTGCAAAAGACGGATTTAGGGGTAAGTTGGTACTGTTCGTGACAATGTAGCTGCATGAGCGAGACCGAGACGATTACCACCAATAGCCGAGTGTTGGGAGCAGATCCTTTGGTGGCGACTGGGTATCGAGAAGAAGATATGCTGACCTTGGTGCGCTCTTATATCAAAACGGCGCGTGAGGCGTGTTGCGCTTAGGAAGATTCTTGAAGAATACGGCACCTATGAGTCAAACGGGATTGCCTTTTTCTGACGTGGATGAAATCGGTGGTTGGAGACAATCGGCGGACATCATTGGATAGCTCTGCCGTGTGCCAGATGACGCCTATGTGACCAATCCAAACCAGCTGGAATGGATTATTTTTGAGTTTGACAATCCAGAATATTTCCTCTGTGATCCTGATTTGCCGGACTTTATTCGTCGCAATCATTTGAATCTCAACTATGACGGGGAATCTTTCAATCCGCGCTAGTGCTTTTGGCAGCCAGTGTGACAAAAGACCGTCATTACAATACACCGCGTGCTTGGGATATTCTAGCGCTTTTCTCAATCCAGAAATCGAGCAAGACCCGCGCTCCTTTTTCCTTCCTTGGTGTCAAAAACCCTACCGCAAAATCACGATTGAAGATGTCAAGCATGTCCTTAGCAGCCATTACCAAGACTCTCCTGCAGACCCTTATGGCTTAGAAGGCACACTCACAGCCAGCGGACTTTCCCGCACGATTGGGATTAACCGCACAAGTCAAACATCTATCTTGCAGTTGAGACCCAATAAACCACAGGAAACGACGGGCATCCAATGGTTGTCCCATGGCTCTATGCTCACAATACAGCCGTGCTCTTTCTTTTACCCAAGTCTCTACAACACCGACTTATTTTTGCTAATACAGGTGAGAAAGTCTCTACAGATTCGTTCTATTGGACCAATCGCTTTAATTGCAGCTTTTATTGACGCGCATTTTTCTAGTCATCTGGGAGATTTGGATGATTACCAAGAAACGACCATGGCTTTGGGACATGAAATGTTAGGGGCGCGGATTGTGCCTTAGAAAAGGGAGAAATAGTTGACTTCTGAAGCAGAAAATCAAGCCCCTAAGCGATAAGATCTCAAGAAGCAACGGACCAACTTGAATAAAACCTGCTAGACGCCAGCAATCTAATGACCAATCATTTTCTTTGAGCGACTAACTCCCATGCACTATTCTGCTCCCTACAAAAGATTTGTCTCAGTAATTGCTAACGAATAGAAATTCGTTTTTTGGAAAATTATTGAATACTAATCTGCAGAGGAGCTTTTCGCTTCGTAGCAAATATTTTGCAAATGCTTCCTTTTAGTGTAGAATGATGTCAAGAATGAAATAGAGCGATGACATCGGTCATCGTCAGAGGAGAATAATATGGTAGCAGCAGTTACAGATGCAAACTTTGCAGAAAAACAAAAGACGGACTTGTCCTCATTGACTTTGGGCAGCATGGTGTGTCCTTGCGCATGCAGGCACCGATTTTGGAAAAATTAGCTGAAGAAGTACATGAAGACGAATTGAAGATTTTTCAAAATGGACGTGGACGCCAACCCAAATACACCCAGTGAATTTGGAATCATGTCAATCCTGACACTCATCTTCAAAAAGATGGGCAAGTGGTGAAGCAGTTGTCGGTGTTCATACCAAAGAACAATTAAAAGCTATTGTAGTTGAATTTAGTTAAAAAGAAAAGGCTTGAACGAAAAGTTCAAGTCTTTTCTCTTTTTAAGATTGAAGAGTATTTTTGACGTAAATCGCTTTTCGTCATCCACACCCTTTTGCCAATAGAAAAATGCACAAATCGATGCTATAATGAAAATGAAGAAAGATTGTTTCAATCAGAAGGGCGGTCAAATTATGGAACATTTGGAATAGTAGCTGTATTCGTCATTGTTGTACTCTTATTTATTTGTATCATCTTCTTTTCAAAGTTATCTTCAAAAATAAAGTTAGAAGTTAGCTAGGAAATACTCACAAACAGAGACACTTCATTTCGTCCTCGCAGCTGACAAACGGCAAACTGATTGTCGTTCACTCCGTCCGCCCGGCGGACGAGATAAACTCTTTTGGTTCATGCTGTCAGCCGGGCGGACAGAGTAAACCAAAAAGTGCAGGAGATTTTCCGCCAGGGCGGACGAAGCAAAACGAAAAGTAGTTGAGGTCATCCGCCGCGCTGACGAAAAAGGAGAAGTCATTGAAACGGTCACTTTAAGATGAGCAGGAAAGAAGGAATTTATGAAGCAAGAAAAGCTCATTGGACTTAAACTAGTAATCTTCCTTTCCGTGCTCAATAACAGCCGCAAGCACTATGCGGATATCCTGCCTGTCACGGGCAAAGAGCCCAAAGCAGAATTAGTTGATTAAAAAATGAGGTTGGGACTTTTCCAACCTCATTGTATTACGCTTTTTCCTTTTCCCCAAACACTTTTTCTGCAACTGCAGTAAAGAGCGCATCCGTTGAGGAATTGAGCGCCGTTTCACAGGAATCTGGATAACTCCAATGATGAATCCTACCCCAACGACTTGCATGGCAACATCATTTGAAATACCGAAGAGACTATGCAACAGGAATGAGCAAAAAGAGCCACCTGCCATCCCCGGAAGCGCCACAAGCAGAGATAGCGGCGACAATACTGAGGATTAATGCTGTCGCAAAAAGTCAATCGAAATGCCTAATGTATTGACTGCAGCAAGGGTGAGCACATTGATGGTGATAGCTGCCCAGCCATGTTAATAGTGGCACCAAGTGGGATAGAAACGGAATAGGTATCTTTGTTGAGTCCTAGTTCTTCACAAAGTTCATGTTGACAGGAATATTAGCAGCTGAACTACGTGTGAAGAAAGCTGTCACACCACTGACTTTTAAACACCGCCAAACAAGTGGGTAGGATCTCATCAGAACAAAGGCAATGAAAGGGTTGACGACCAGAGCTACAAAAAGCATGATAAAGTGATTAAAACTGCTAACAAGCTGCCATAGTTAGCCAACACTGCCAACCCTTTGTCAGAAATCGTTTTAAAGACTAAACCAAGAATTCCAAAAGGAGCCAAATTGATAATCCATTCAACGACCTTAGAGGTTACACTTGCCATAGTTTGCAAAAGCTCTTTACTGCTTTTTGCTGGCTTTCACGCATGCAAAGTCCAAATACCACAGCCCAAGATAATATTCCAATATAGTTTGCGGTGATGAGAGCATTGACTGGATTGTCCACTACTTTGAGCAACAAATTACTGAGGACTTGCCCAATCCCATCTGGTGGTGTAATCTTGGTCTTGACGCTGGAGTGTGATGTAAAGGAAAAAGGTAGTTAGCTAGCACTGCGACCAAAGCTGCTGGAGAATGTTCCCAAAAAGATACAAGATAATGATAGTTTTCTCATGTTGGTTTTTCGCCCTTTCGATGTTGTGACAGAGCATTGGTCACCAAAGCAAAACCAACAGTGGAGCAATGCCTTTTTGAAAGTCACCAACAAATATATCTCCTGATCAACCCAATTGCTGATAGCTTAGGACATGGTCAAGCCGAGGACAGCCCCTACTGCAATCCCGATAGCAATCACGCTTAATCAAACCAGATTTTTCCAAGCCAAAACTATTTTTTCATATCATATAATCCCTTCATGATCATAATGTCTCCTATTATAGTATAAATATTCTGAAAAATCAATCTGTTTTAGATAGAATACACTGGGGGTTCGCATTCCCTGATTCAATTAGGGCTTAGATATGGTATAATCAGAAATAGCAGGAGGTGACGTAAGTTATTTGCGAACAAGAATGTATTCTCTCACTTTTGAAAAACAATCACTGGTCTCAATTTGTTGATGAGGTCTAGCAGCTCTGTCTCACTCGTGTCTATTGCTAGCTCTCTTTACCTCGCTAAAAAGCTGGTGCATGACTCGTAAGAAAGATTATCTCACTCCTTTTGAAACTCTCCAGTCAAGACGAAGGGCAGGCAAAAGACCCTCACTCGTTTGATTGAAAATTTGCTGAATTACACCTTTACTGATTTATTGATATTGGCGATTTTAGGCTTGCCGGTGTCAAGTTTACTGGCAGGAGCTGGGATTGCTGGGGTGGCAATCGGGATGGGAGCGCAAGGCTTCTGTCTGATTTGTAGTCAATGGTTTCTTTATTTGTTGGAGCGGCAGTTGGATGTCGGAGACAGCGTTCGTCTGACTAATGGCTCGATTAAAATCGCAGGAACAGTCGTGAGCGTCGGATTCGGACGACTAAGTAAGTGATGCGAGATGGCACTTTTGCATTACGTTCAATCGCAACATTACCGTCGCCAGCAATCTCACGTGGCACTATGCGAGTGCTCACTGATATTCCATATCGCCCAGACGGATCGGAGAAGGTCACCAGATTATCCAGCAGGTCAATGAGGAATACGCGGCGATCAAGTAGAAATTTTGCAGGAACCAGTGATTCAGGCCCTCAACTCGCAGAGACAATGGACAATTTTACGTATTAGTATACTCGTCCAGCGGTAGCCAAAGCACCGTTTATCATCAATTTTACAGACTCGTATCATGACGCTCGTCATTAAAGGGAGAAATTGATTTGCCAACGATTTATGCGACCTCAGCGTAAGCAGAAAGGAGATTACTATGGAAGAACAAGCACTGCATCGAAATAACGACCCTCGACGGTCATGTCTATCGCTTGAAACAGCTTTTGTATAAACAGCCTTTGTTGGGACGACAATCATTAGCTGTGTCATGCTCTTTGCATCACCCTCATGGTGGCTGGTTTAAGTATTGTCAACCTTGCTTTTCTAGGACATGGCACTCGAACTGAAATTTATCAAGATAATTACAAACATCATCGCCTGGGAGATAGTGTTCGTTTTGAAAATGGTCTGAAAGTTACTGTCCAGTACATTCACGTGGATTCTAAAGAGCGAATGGAAGCGTCAAGCAACAGGTACGATGATTACGGCTAAGGTTATTATCGAAAAATACCTCAGCGAAAAGCTCCCACTCAATGTTTATGACTTTGATTTGACAAGACGAAATGGGCGAACTCTATGTAATGGATGATGACATTTTTGAGGTCAACAAAAATCAAAGAGGAACTCGTAGGGTGAAAAGGTAGAATGGAAGCTGATGTATGACGGTGAGGACGGGATCGCAGCAGCCGTTACACTCTATTTATGACAATGTCAGTGGGGAGAAACCAAAAAGCGTGAAGTTTTAGAAATTTTCAGCAGAAGAATAGAAAAGGTCTGGACAAATTCGTCCACAGCCTTTTTATCATGTATATTCTGTTTAAACAATTCCTGGGCAATCATAGCGTTGGCGATATTTTCAAAAGCAGCAATGTTTGCTCCTGCTAGATAATCTTTGCCAAGATTGTAGTTTTCAGCAGTTGTCTTAGCAGTGTTGAAGATGTTGATCATGATGTCTTTCAGACGAGTGTCTACTTCTCACGCGTCCATGAGACGGAGACTATTTTTGGCTCATTTCAAGAGCAGATACAGCCACCCACCGGCATTGGCAGCCTTGTAGGACCATAAAAGGAGACCATTTTCTTTGTAAACGGCAATGGCGTCAAGATTACTTGGCATATTAGCACCTTCTGATACACAGAATACGCCTTGCGCTACCAAGCGTTTTGCTGCTTCACCATCGATTTCATTTTGAGGGCATAGGCAGGGCAATGTCAAATGCACCTTCGTAAAGTCGAGACAGAGCCTCGTGATAGGTGGTACTGGCTCTTTTTCAGCAGCGTATTCTGTCAGACGACACGTCGTTTTTCTTTTACATCAACTAGAAGGTCAAAATCAATTCCGTCCTTGTCAATGAGATATAACCATTTGAATCAGAAACAGAAATGACTTTAGCGCCGAGGGCAGTTGCTTTTTGCACAGCATATTGAGCTACATTTCCAGCACCGGATACGACAACGGTCTTTCCGTCAAAACTTTCTCCGTTTGCTTTAAGCATTTCTTGCGTGATAGTAAACAAGGCTGTAACTCAGTTGCTTCTGGCGAATCAGAGAACCTCCAACCAAGTGGTTTACCAGTCAAGACACCAGCATCAAATTGGCGTAGGCGTTTGTACTGACCGTAAAGATAGCCAATCTCGCGTCCGCCAACCCCAATGTCACCAGCTGGAACGTCAAGAGAAGGACCGATGTATTTTTGCAATTCTGTCATGAAGCTTTGGCAGAAACGCATCACTTCAGCATCTGTCTTGCCTTTCGGATCAAAGTCAGATCCACCTTTACCACCGCCGATTAGCAGTCCAGTTAAAACATTTTTAAAGATTTGTTCAAACTCAAGAAATTCTCAAAATCCCTTTGATTAACCGTTGGTGGAATGAAGACCGCCCTGTATGTACCAACTGCGGAATTAAATTGTACGCGGTAACCGCGATTGACTTGAACCTTATGTCGTGATCAACCCAAGGAACACGGAAACTATCCACGTTCTGGCTCGGTAATGCGCGCCAAAAATGTTTTCTTCAATGTATTCAGGATGTTTTTTCAAAAACTGGTTCAAGTGTTTAAAAATTCTTTCTACCGCTTGCAGAAATTCTGCTTCGTGAGCATTACGAGCTTTTCACAGCTCAAAAAGTACTTTGGATATATTCTTAGCAGTTGTCATAGGTTTCTCCTTAAACTAAGATACAAGGACGAGTAAAAGTCGCACCGAGTTGACGCCGTGTTCGATGAACACTAGGGAGCCTATCTTTTTACTAGACTTTCGTCCGAGTTCAGTGTATGCTATATTTGTTACGTGTGTCATTATAGCAGAAAAATTTTTGTGCTGTAAGAGAAAAAGTTGAATTTTCTGAAAATTCCGACATAAAATTTTACAACAAAATCCTGCTCAGCAAAAATTACTTGGTTATCCTGAACATTTTTCCTTTCTATTCCGTTAAAAAGAGTCAGATTTTTGCTTTTACTGGTACAATAGAAAATGAAAAGGAGTATTTCATGTCATCAACTCAAAACACAAATCGCTGGTTTTTCTTTTGACAACTGCTCTGATGAATGCGGCTGGAGTGGCGCATGACGATTGAAGAGTTAGAAGAAGTTGAAGACCCAGCTGCGGGAACCTTTGTCACCAAAACAGCTACTTTGCAAGCGAGCAGGAAATCCCGGAACCGCGCTACCAAGATGTACCACTAGGTTCAATCAATCTCAATGGGGCTGCCAATCATGGACTGGACTATTATTTGGATTATTTGTTAGACCCACGACAGAGTCCAAGCGAACTTTCTTTTTGTCGCTAGTAGGTCTGTCGTTAGAAGAAACCCCACATCCTTTTGAAAAAGGTGCAGGATAGTAACTTAAAGGCTTGACTGAGCTCAATCTATCTTGTCCAAATGTTCCTGGAAAGCCACAAATCGCTTATGATTTTGAGGCGACAGAGAAGATTTTGAGTGAAGTATTTGCCTATTTCACTAAACCGCTGGGCATTAAATTGCCACCATATTTTGATATGGCACATTTTGAACAAGGGCAGCAATTTTTAATAAATTTCTCTTTCTTTGTCAACTGTGTTAACTCAATCGGAAATGGTCTTTATATTGACGATGAAACAGTTGTTATTCGTCCGAAAAATGGCTTTGGCGGAATTGGTGGTGAATACATCAAACCGACTGCCCTTGCTAATGTTCATGCTTTTTATCAACGGCTCAATCCTACAATCCAAATCATCGGTACAGGTGGTGTGTTGACGGGTCGAGATGCTTTTGAGCATATTCTCTGTGGAGCTAGTATGGTCAAAGTCGGAACAACGCTGCACAAAGAAGGTGTAGGAGCTGAGCTGTATTACTGAGGAGCTGAAAGCAAATCATGTTAGAAAAAGGCTATGAAAAGCATAGAAGATTTTCGTGGAAAGTTGAACTATCTGGATTAAACCAGAGTGGTATTTAACAGTTCATTGCCATATCATTCTCAAGAAAGTTCTAATCAAATTTTATAACATTTTAGGAATTTGTGAGAAAATAAGAACAAAGAAATGAGGTGTTTTTATGGTTGAAATTTATCTAGCAGGGTGGCTGCTTTTGGGGTTTGGAAGAATATTTTTCCCGTATTACAGGTGTGACTGATACGACTGTCGGTTGCTGCTAATGGGCGGTGTAGAATCCATTACCAGTTGATTCATCAGACTGACCACGCTGAAACCGTTCAGGTGACTTATGATGAAAAATCTGGTTAGCTTTGCGAGAAATTCTGCTCTATTATTTTCGGGTGATTGATCCGCTGTCCATCAATAAGCAAGGAAATGATGTCGGACGTCAGTACCGCACAGGGATTTATTACATAAACGATACGGATGTATCAGTCATAAGCGAAGTCGTAAAAGAGCAAGAGCGGCAATTCGTCAGAAGATTGCGGTGGAAGTAGAACCGCTGCGCCATTGTGTATTGGCAGAGGACTATCATCAAGATTACCCTCAAGAAAAATCCTGGCAGTTACTGTCATATCAATGTCAAATGATGCTTATCAGCCTTTAGTTGATCCGGAGACAGTATGAGAAACCGAGCGAAGCTGTTTTAAAGGCAGACTTGTCTGAAGAATCCTATCAAGTCACTCAACATGCCGCAACCGAACGACCATTTCATAACGAATATTTTGCAACGTTTGAAGAAGGCATCTATGTAGATGTGACAACGGGAGAGACACTATTCTTTGCTAGTGACAAGTTTGATTCGGCTGTGGTTGGCCGAGTTTTACAAGACCAATTGCCAAAGATGTGATTAAGTATTATCAAGATAAAAGTCATGGTATGGAGCGAATTGAGGTACGTTCTCGCTCTGGAAATGCACACTTAGGCCACGTTTTCACAGATGGTCCACAGGATCAAGGTGGACTTCGCTACTGTATCAATTCCGCGCATTGCGCTTTATTAGAACATGGAAGCTGCAGGATATGTACTACTTTCATATATGAAGTAAGGTCGGTAGAATAAACAGGGAACAGAGCTAGACAGTCCTGGCTGCTTCGTAATTATTTGTAAGCGCGGGGCTGGATAATAATCGCTAGTTTGAAAACTGATTATGTACGAAACAAACGTTGTAGGATTGATTGCTCAAAAGTATTGCAGATAGGATTTGCGGAGTAAATTTCAATGTTTTTTCCTATTTTTAAAAAGCTTGCTATTTGGTGCGGATTTTGCTACAATAACTAAAAAATTCAATGAAAACATATAATCTCCATAATAAGGTTGGAGAGTTTCTACCGTCTTACCGTAAATAAGCGTGGCTTTGTCCTTAGTTATGTTGTCAGATACAAATAGAGCTTAGGGTAATGTGAAATGATTGTCCCACACGACTTTTGTTTTTGCGATTGCTACGCTGACGAATGCGCAGTAATTGAATGCCTTGTGACTCTTATTTAAAGGAGAAGCGATGTTAGCATTTAAACAGGGTGAATTTGGTGACATGACGCAGATTTTCATGTTCATCGAAATGGGCTGCTAGTGGTAAACGAGGACAAGATTGTTTATTGTGGGAATGAGGACGCCACTTGGGAAGCGCGGGCAGATGAGACAGTAGATTGTGAGGGAGCTTGGCTTATGCCGGGTCTAGTCAATTGCCATACCCACTCTGCATGACCACCCTTCGTGGCATTCGAGATGACAGCAATCTCCATGAATGGCTAGAAGATTATATCTGGCCGGCAGAAAGCGAGTTACACCAGAGGTCACAACAAGAGCTGTCAAGCTGGCGCTTACAGAAATGCTTCAGACTGGGACGACGACTTTTAATGATATGTACAATCCCAACGGTGTTGAAATTGGGCAGACTCATGAAGTGGTGGAACGCTCTAAATGCGTTGTTATTTTTTCTCACCGACTTTGTTTAGCTCCGATATGGAGACGACGAAGAAACCTTAGCGTACTCGGGATCATTATTGAGGAAATTCTGTCCCACAACGATGACCGCTTTAAAGTAATGGTAGCACCACATGCGCCATATAGTTGCAGTAAGGATTTACTAAAGGAAGCTTGAGCTGGCGCGTGAATTACAGCTGAAATTGCATATCCACGTGGCAGAAACACAAGCAGAAAATGGCATGATTTTTAGAGCGTTATGGAAAACGTCCCACTTGCTTTTCTTGAAAGAATTAGGCTATCTGGAGCATGAGGGATTTTTGCCTGCGTGTGGAATTAAATGAGCGAGAAACTGCAGAACTAACAGCCTCTAAGATTCATATCGCCCACAATCCCCATCAGCAATCTCAAATTAGCATCTGGCATTGCTCCTGTAACAGACTTGGTTCGGCTGGCGTGACAGTCGGACTCTGCAAACGGACTCGGTCGCTCAATAATAATTTGGATATGTTTGAAGAAAGTCGTACCGCTGCTCTTTACAAAAATGCGCATAGGTGATGCCACCAATTTTACCATTGAGCAGGCTTTGAAAAACAATGACAATTGAAGGCGCCAGCACCTCGGCATGGATGATCAAATCGGCAGCCCTAGAAGTTGGCAAACAAGCAGATTTTTAATCATTCAGCCAAAAGGTAAAAGTACACTTGTATCCAGAAGAAAAGATGCTTCCCACCTCATCTATGCTGTCAAGGTAAATGATGTTAAAGATGCTCTATAGCAGGTGAGCAAGTCGTAAAGGATGCAAGTCCTGACGGTGGATCGCAGTTATTTGAAAAATGAAAGTTCTAAAGCGATCTTGAAGAACCTCTTTGACACACTAGAGGTTCTTTCTTTATAAATATTTCAGACCAAATCAGTAAGTCCATCTTGTATTAGATAGTAAAAATTAGAGGTTCGTAACAATTGTTCTAACCTCTAATTTTTGTGATACATAACAAGTTTATGAGCCATAATGAAGCTAAATGGATAAAAACTCCTTTTGCAGACAAAGCGCAACGCCAGCTGTTGCACCAGTGAAGTCATTGTAAGGCTCGATAATGAGTTCAGGCAAGTCTTTGAAGAGTAGTTTTGGTTGTTGTGAGATTTCTTGATAGAAAGCTGCAAATGACTTTGTCATCAGTCAAGATGGGACTGTGCAGATAAATTTTCTTTGCATCAATCATCATGCTAAGGTTTAGCAGGGATTGTGCCAAATACTTAAATGCCAAATGCAGGAGATTGAGAATAGCTTGGTCTCCTAAGTTATATGCTGTGGAGGATAGTTTGAATCGTGATCTCTTCTTTATCTGTGACAAGTGATTTTAAATGTCAACTCTACAGTTTTCAAAGATGATTTTTGCTATCAGCCAACTTTCACTAGCATAAGTCTGCAAACAGCCTCTGCGTCCGCAACCACAGACTTCTCCGTCAGGACAAACGACGGTATGACCAATTTCGCCGATGACAATATTGCTTTTGCCGTAGATTTTGCCATTGTACATATAAGAGCAGTGCATACCCCGTGCAAAATGAAAATAGATAAAATTCTCATCCAGTTGGTAAGCAGAAAAAAGGCGCTTTGCTAGTGCCATGCAATTGACATTATTAGAAAAGTAAATTGGAAAAGAAAACTCGTTTTTAATCTTCGCTAGATCAAATTGTTTCCATGTTTGATTGTTTGTTGTAATCAAGTCATTGTGCAAATAGCGTCCAGGGATAGCTACTCCCACGGCTTGAATTGTATAGGAATTGTTCCGAAAAATGAATTGTTCAAGTAAATGACAAAACAAATCAGCGCCTTCTGCTAGAATTTTTCCGAGGTGACGGTTGCTTTTATCTTTATCAATCACATTTCCTGTATTATCACTCAACACAAAGAAAAAGTATTTTTCAGACAGTTCACAGCCGATGAAATAAGAGTGCTGTTTTTATACCCAAGAGGATTTTCTGTGTCCGACTCTTTTGCGTGTTCTATCTTTCCCCAGCTCATACAGCAGTTTTTCTGGATCAAACTTCCTGTAATCGCACTAACTGTAGCAGGAGTAATGCCCGTCTCTTTGAAATATCAATGCGAGAAATTGGCCCTTATGCGTAAATTTTATCTAAAATAATTGTTCGTAACTCAGCTTGTTTTTCGTTTGATTCATTATCTACCATCCTTCCTTGCATCTATTATATATTGATTATAAAAATTATCAAATATAAGTGAAAGCGCTTTGACTTTTTAGAATAATCGTTTTAAAATATAATTAAAAAGCGAGATAAAGTTGGTTTTGTCTGCTATTTAATAATATATTATAATCAAAGGAGATTGTAAAGATGGATAAATCTTTACAAGCAGAAACTAATGCCTATTGCTATTAAGTTAGGGAACAATAAAGGCTTAGTAGCGATTCGAGACGGCATTACGCTTGCAGTGCCATTACTCAGTTGATTGGTTCTTTGTTTATGGTCATTATAGTTTTCCTGTTCCAGGATGGGAAGCTTATTTGACAAAAATTGGGGTTTCTGCCTATCTCATGGAAAGGCGTGGATAGTAGTTTTGGTCTGATTGGTTTGGTAGTCAGTTTTGGAATTGCCTACTATATGAGCTCGCCAATACAAAGTGGATGGGATTCCTTCTGGATTATCTCGCTTGCTGCCTTTATCACAGTGACACCATTTCTTGCTACTAAAACAGGAAACGGTGTTCTACCACATTTTTTAGCTTCACAAGGCCTTTTTGTAGCAATCATTCTTGGTTTGGTAAATGGTTATATCTATCAATGGTTCATCAATCATAATGTCCAAATTAAAATGCCTGATGGTGTTCCACCGGCAGTTTGCAAAAAGTTTCAGCGCCATTATTCCAGGTGCAGGATTATCACAGGCTGGTTGTTGGTTTATGCTCCTTTTAGCAAGTTTTAAAACTACCAAATTTTGCATGCGGTAGCTCAAACTGTTTTTAGGAAACCGCTAGGCCTACTAGGTAATAATTTATTTGGTTTGATGATTCTAGTTGCTTTAAATAGTCTCATTCTGGTTTGTTGGACTTCATGAGGCAATGTTGTCAATGCGGTTATGAAACCATTGTGGCTTTCGAACCTCGATGCCATCAGTTGCTTATCAAGCAGGGAAAAAATTACCACATATCTTTTACCAGTGTCTTTCATGGATAATTTTGTCTTCATTGGCGGTGGTGGCGCAAACCATTGGCTCAGTATTAGCGATTGGTTATTTGAAGAAAGAGAAAAATCAGTAAAGCAGATCAAAAACACTGGCACCTATTACTGTAGTTCCAGGTTTGTTCAATATCAATGAGCCAACGATGTTTGGTGTCTCCAATTGTCTTAAATATCTTGCTTCTGTCTCCCATTTATTTTGGCACCCGATTGCGAATCTCATCGTTGCATGGTCATCCATGGCAGTGGTCTTGTACCGTTAACATATACTGACCCAGGTTGGACAACTCCTCCGATTATTAGTGGCTTTGCTGGCAACGGGAAGTTTTAAAGCGTCTATTTTACAAGCTGTTCTTATTGTGATTGATATTTTAATCATATTCCATTTGTAATTACTATTGAAAAACGGCTCTAAAGCAGAAGAAAATCAGTAGGGAGATGAGAATATGAAACGATTAATTAGTGCAAAATCCTTCGAAATTTTGAATATGACAGCTCAAGAGCTCAAGCAAAGCATCTCAAGCTGAGTGAAGGGCGAGTTGTTTTATCTGAAAATGTGGTCATTCGTGAAACCTTTGTCGGAGATATCACTAATGCTGAAATTGCAAGAGCTTGGCGCAGATATGATTTTGCTGAATTGCTTTAGATGCTTTTTCAGCCAGAAATATGTGGCTTAGATTGTAAAAAGAGCAAATTGTTCACGAATTGCATCGCTTTGGTGGAGATCCGATTGGGAGTGAATCTAGAACCTGTGATTTGGGAGCTGATATGTTGGAAGAAGTATATGATTGCTGCCGGTCGGCAAGCTAGTCAGGCTTCTTTTGAACAAATTGAAAAATTAGGCTTTTGATTTTGTCTGCTTAACAGGTAATCCAGGAACAGGAGTTAGCACAAAAGAAAGTATTGATGCAGTAAAATTAGCTGCAGCATTTTTCAGGTTTGATTATAGCTGGGAAAATGCACGGTGCAGGGGTATCTGAGCCGGTTGCAGACATTCAGACAGCTGAGACAATTATTAGACGCGGGTGCAGATGTGATTTTGGTGCCAGCCGTTGAACGGTTCCTGCTTTCAGCGATGAAGAAGAGAGCGTCGTAGATCTTAGTACATAGTAAAAAGAGGTTTAGTCTTAAGCGCTATTGGCATCAGCCAAGAGACGTCGGATATTGAAACAATTAAACAAATCGCACTTCGTAATAAAATTTGTGGTGGATATTCAACATATTGGGAGATGCAGGCTACGGTGGCTTGGCAGTAGTGGATAATATCTATGCACTGAGCAATACTATTCGTGGCGTTCGGCATACTGTGTCACGTTTAGCAAGATCCGTTAATCGGTAGAGAGTAATTATTTGATAAAATAGAAGGAGTAAACATGACTAAAAACAACCATTATGTTAGCATGTGCTGGGTATGAGTACCAGCTTGCTTTGTTACAAAAATGCAAGCTGCAGCTGATGAAAAGGATTAGATGCAGAAATTTTTGCAGTTCCAGCACCAGAAGTAGATGATATCCTTTCTGAGAAGGAAGTAGATGTCTTGTTATTGGGCCCGCAAGTGCGCTATCTTTTAGATCAATTTACAGAAAAGTTAGCTCAAAAGAATATCCCAGTTGGAGTTATCCCAATGGTGGATTATGGCATGATGAACGGTCTCAAAAGGTGCAGCGTTAGCTGAGGAACTGATCGGAGGCTAGAAGGTTGATATGAAAAATTCAGATTTAGAAAGTATCATGTCCCCTCATTATGTATGGCGGCGAGCATGAAGAGCAATGCTTTTGAAGCGATTCAAAAGCTAAAAAGGCCTTTTTGAAGAAGCACGTGAAAAAGTTAAAAGCTAGCAGATGAGGCATTAGTTTTAGTCACACGTCACAGACAGAAATGCTGCGACACAGGAAGCTCAAGGTGAAAAGATTGAGCTTAGTCTTTTTGATGGTCATGCTCAAGATCACTTGATGACGAGCTTAACGTTTATTGATTTAGCAAAAAGAAGTGTTGCAGTGTATGAACGACTAAATCAAATGGTAAATAATCATAACATTCTCTTTAAGAAACCTTTGATAGGTTGAACGACTTGTCTTTAAAGTAAATAATTAACAGACGATTATTTTATTTATCACCTGATCAAATTATTTAAAAAGTTTTTAGAAAGCCGCTTGCATTTTTAGAAAATCTATGTTATACTTTAATTCATGGATTGTTACTGGTCATGCAGGCAAAACCTAGACAAATACGAGATATGAAGTAGGGAACTACTATCTATTTGGTATGTGTTTAGGTGTTATCGTTGTTCTATATTTATATGTGCAACAAAACATGCTGGACCTAAAAATAAAGAGGAGTCCATTATGGCAAAAGATTATACTGACTTAGCTCAGGATATTGTTGCTCACGTTGGTGGTAAGGAAAATATCATCAAGTTAGTACTGTGTGACGCGTGTAGTTTTTCTCTGAAAAGATGAGAGCAAGGCAGACACGAATACTTTGAAAAATAGGAGACGGTATTGTAACGGTTGTAAAAAGCTGTGGACAATACCAGGTGGTGATTGGGAACCATGTGCCAGATGTGTATGCGGCGGTCATTAAGGAAGCAGGCATTTGGTGAGGGAAGTATTGATGTGGATGAGGGAGATGTTCCGCAAGGAAATCTATTTGACCGATTTATCGCTTTGTGTCAGGACTCTTTCCAACCAATGCTGGGAGCTCTTCTGCAGCTGGATGATCAAAGGTGAGCTGCTATTATGGCAGCTTGTAGGTGTTAAGTCGACAGACGGTGCTTATGATCATCTTAAATGCCGCTGGTGACGGATTCTTTCCAATTCTTACCATTGATTCTGGCTTGACTGCTGCCCAAGCGGTTTAAAATGGAAAAATTCACAGCGCTTGCACATTGGCTTCTGCCTTGGTCTCATCCAAATATCGCAGCTAGCTTTACAGCTGCTAAACCACTCTACACGCTATTTGCAGGAACTTTTATTGAGTCAAAATCTACGCAACTTTCTTAGGTTTGCTGATTATCTTCCCTGCTTCTAGTTATCTATCAACTGTATTGCCAATCATTCTAGCAATTTGGGTCGGTTCAAAATTGAAAAATTCTTTAAACGAATTATTCCAGATGTTGTCAAAGTCTTTTGTTGTTCCATTCTTTGTTATCTTAATCACGGTACTGTTATCATTTCTTGTCATTGGACCAGTCATGACATGGGCTTCTGATATAGTCGGTGCTATTTTTCATAGGTATTTATAGCTTCAGCCCAATTATTTATGGAATTATTCTGGCTGTCGTAAAAGTGCTAGTTATGTTCGCTTCACTGGGGATTGGTGCTGCTTGCACTTTGGAATTACAGGACCAGGTGTCATTCTTGTAGTTTATTGTTATTTGTTTAGTACAAGCGAGCATTGCTCAATATCTTCTTGCGTACAAAAGAAGAAAAAGTCAAACAGTTGGCTATTCCAGTATCTCAGCTTTGTTTGGGGTAACAGAACCAGCTATTTACGGATTACCTTGCCAATGCGAACACCATTATTATGACTTGTATTGCTGGTGCGGTTCAAGGGCTTATCTCGCTTTAATGCCAAAATGCAAGTAATGGGTGGAATGGGACTTTGCGATTCCGTCTTCATTGATCCAAAAGACTCACTATTACTCATTCACTTCTTGTAGCAATTGCAATCAGCTTTGTTCTGGATTTGTATTGACCTCAATTTACAAAGATCTCCAACTCTTTATGGTGGGGCATCAAGAAGTCGCTGAAGAAAATCAGTCAGCCAGTTGAAGAGATTGCTCCCGAGCAAAGTCATCACAGCTCCGCTTAGCGGGAAAGTGGTCACTCGAAGACGCCTGATGCTGCTTTTTGCAAGTGGCGCAATGGTCAGGTGTAGCAATTCGAGCTAGTGTTGGCGAAGTTGTCGCCCTGCTGACGGTGTGATTTCGTCTGCTTTTTCCCAACCAACCATGCGATTGGCTAGGACTGATGATGGCGCTGAAATCTTGATTCACGTGGGCATGGATCAGGTCGCTCTTGAAGGAGAAGGCTTTTATGGCATGTTACCTAGGCTCAAAGGTCAAGGCGGGTCAATTACTGCAAGCTTTGATAGATGCTATCAAGAAAGCAGGTTATCCTGTTACAACTCCAATCATCGTAAACCAATACAGCTGATTATAAGAGCAGTTGAAACATTAGCTGGCGGCGATGTGAAACTAGGCGATGATTGTTGACAGCAAGTAACATCGAGAAAAGACAAGCAAAACTTGTAGAGTCTCCAAAACAGTTGGTCGAAAAATCAACTAGAGCTACTAAGCATGCTTTTCGTCCTTTTTATTATTTATCATTTCCTGCGTCATGTTCGCTTTATGCTACAATAGAGCTATAGGAGAGTAGGAGATGAAAAGATCAGAACGGAAAATACAGTCAGCAACTAATTGGCAGTTTATTTTAGGCTTGCTTTGCGCCGTGTTTGTAGCAGCAAGTGTGATTTTAGTAGCTGAAAAAATAAACGATAGCATTACGATTAAGGGAAAAGCCGTAAAAACAGGTATTGTACTAAAAAGAAAAATGTCTCTTCCCAAAACGGTGATAGATGGCTCGTATCATGGCAAATGGAGATTTGCTGTATCATGACCTTCTATATATGAGTGCCTTACAGTCAGACGGGACGTATGATTTCACAGAGAATTATCGATATGTCAAACCTTGGTTGAAAAAGGCGGACTTGGTATTAGGAGACTTTGAGAGGACGATTCGACCAAATTATCCTTTGGCGGGCTACCCTGCTGTTCAATGCGCCAGAGTCGGTGGTATCTGCTATCAAAGACGCTGGTTATCAAGTCGTGGATTTGGCACACAATCACATTTTTAGATTCCCAATTAGAAGGTGTTACCACAACAGCAGAGGCTTTTGGAAAACAAGGCATTACACCAATTGGGGTTTACACTCATGAAAATCGGGATAAATCATCACTTGTCATTAAAAAAGTAAATGGGATTAAAATTTTACCTCTAGCTTATTCTATGGATTTAATGGCTTGAGAAGAAAATCTCTCAGGCAGACTATAATCATCATTTGTCGGATTTAAATGAAGAAAAGATGAAAAAAGAAATTAAGCGAGCCGAAAAAGAAGCTGATATAACCGTTGTCATGCCTCAGATGGGGGTGGAATATCAATTGGAACCGACACAGGAGCAAAAAACTCTTTATCATAAGATGATCAAATGGGAGCGGACATTATTTTGGAGGACATCCGCACGTTGTTGAGCCATCAGAAGTCGTCGAACAAAATGGACAAAAAGAAATTCATTATCTATTCTATGGGAAATTTTACTCCAATCAGCGAATCGAGACAATGGACGGTGTGGAAAAATAAGAAAATGGACAGAACGCGGCGTGCTCATGGACGTGACGGTTGAGAAAATCAAAGAAAGGGACGATTATCAAGAAAGTACAGGCACATCCAAGTTGGAGTTAGTCGCATGAAAGGAACGCATTCACCAGAAGGCTATCCTCTACACCTATCAGACCCTATATTTTAGAAGATTTCATTGAAGGTGGAAAATACCGTGACAAACTAGACTAAGCCACCAAAGAGCGAATTGACACGGCTTATCAGGAAATGAATGAGCATGTAAATTTGAAATGGGATGAATAGTTTAGATCAAAATAAAAAGCGCTTAATGGGTCTTGCAGCAGACGACGTTTAAGCGCTTTTTGAATATTTTAAAAGGAGTCTAGCTTAAGGAGGCGGAAAATCGTTTCCCTAACCAGAGTGCAAAAAAAGAGATTACTGATAACGATGAGAATACCAATGAGACTGAAAACAAGAAGTTCAATTGTGTTGACATCGAAGTAAAGTGCTGCTTTTCCAAATGATGATACTGCTAACTGCAGCTACAGGATAGAGGTCGCAAGAGCTGGGATATAGCGCCTAAGCCAGATAGCTTGCAGGATATGAACCACCAGATGAAGAGCGAAAGCGACAAATCCGCCCAGCCAGATGAGATAAAGTAGGCGAGTGTGGCAAATAAGAGCAAAGAACGAGACGAGGAGCACCACGACAAATTCTCTGCACACAGCTAGCGGAAACCTTCTGTGGATAAGTCTCGTGGGTATTTAGAATGAAGCAGCTTTTTCGCCAGCAGTTTTTCATTTCGCTCTATCCACGGCATGAAGCCAATGATTTCTTCCAAATCATGAAAAATGAATAGCAGCGGAAACAACCAGATAGTATCTTTCATTGAATGTCTCCTTGTTATTTTTTTCCGATATTGACTAGGAGTTATTTGGTAATACTTTTTAAACTGACGACTGAAGTTAGAGAGATTGTTAAAGCCAGACTGTAGCAATTTCTAGGACGGGCAAGGTAGAGTGTTGCAAGAGTTCAGCTGCTTTTTCGCAAGCGAAATTGAATCACGTATTCCATGCAAGACACCCCAAGATGTTTCTTAAAGAAATTCATGAAATGTGTATCGCTGTAACCACAAATTTGAGCAAGCTGATCAATCGTGAGTCTCCTCTTGATAATGACTACCGATGTAGTCAATAATGGTACGGATTTTTTTCTTCCTTGCGATAGCCTTTCTAAAGATTGCTCTTTTGAAATCACATAGCCATTTTCAAATAAGAGAAAAAGAGTTGGTTGAGCTGGGACTTTGAGCTGAAATTCAAAAATACTCTGTACGATAATAGCCTGTTTTCATGGCATCAAGTAAACACTGCCGAATGTCTGCATAGGCTGGCTGATTGGGCTTGATGACACGAACAAAATCCAGCTGACCATTATAAAGCGGCTGCAAATATTCAATACTAGCTTGATCCATAGCAGAATAGCCCATTAAGTCCAAATGAAAGTTAATCGCATCCATATAGTGGCGTTGATTTTTCAATCGGGTGAATGGAGTGAAGAGCATTGGGACGAATCAGGATAATATCACCTGCTTCACTATTAAAGTAATCATAATCAATGTGAAACTGCGCAGTTCCCTCATGAACATAAACCAGTTCAACATCCGTATGCCAATGAAAAGAGAATGTCCGGCTGACCGTTTTTTGTAATGGTTCGTGTGAGAGAATAAGGAGTGCCTTGAGTTTTGTAAACGATATCTTTGTGTAATGTTCCCAGATCCATAAGTGTTGCCTCTTTCGTAGAATAATACCAATTTATAAGAGAATTGTGTTAGAAAAATACTCTTGTCTAAGATTATAATATAATTAAGTAAAAATAAAAGAGGTAAAAGTCATGAGTAAATTTCAGCAGACTTTCTTTGGGGCGGTGCAACAGCTGCCAATCAATACGAAGGAGCTTACAATGTGGACGGGAAAGGTCTTTCGGTTCAAGATGTGACACCAAAAGGCGGCATGCCAGCTAAAGCAGGTGATCTCAATCCTTTGATTACAGATGAGCCAACAGCTGATAATCTCAAAATTAGAAGGATTGACTTTTATCATCGTTACAAAGAAGATATTGCCCTTTTTGCAGAAATGGGCTTCAAGGTTTATCGTACTTCCATTGCTTGGTCACGGATTTTTCCCAAATGGTGATGAAACGGAGCCAAATGAAGCAGGTCTAAAAGTTTTATGATGATCTCTTTGATGAATTGGCAAAATATGGCATTGAGCCTTTTAGTGACTTTGTCGCACTATGAAACACCGCTATACTTGGCACGCAAGTACAATGGTTGGGCAAATCGTGATTTGATTGGCTTTTTATGAGCGCTATGTTCGCACTGTCTTTACTCGCTACAAAGACAAGGTGAACTATTGGTTGACCTTTAATGAAATCAACTCCGTTCTTCATGCGCCATTTATGAGTGGAGGGATTGCAACACCAGTAGAAGAATTGTCCAAGCAAGACCTTTATCAAGCAGTTCATCACGAACTAGTGGCATCAGCTCTTGCAACGAAGATCGGGCATGAAATCAATCCAGACTTTAAGATTGGTTGTATGGTACTAGCCATGCCAGCTTATCCGATGACGCCAAAACCAGAGGATGTACTGGCTGCCCGTGAGTTTGAAAATCAAAACTATCTCTTTTCAGATATTCATGCGCGTGGTAAATACCCAGCATATATGAACCGTTTCTTCAAGGAAAATGGAATCGAGATTCAATTTGCACCGGGTGATAAGAAATTGATGGCAGAACATACCGTGGACTTCATCTCCTTCTCTTATTATATGAGTGTGGTTCAAGCCCATGATCCCAGAAAGTTATTCTGCTGGTCGTGGAAATGTTCTAGGTGGTCTGCAAAACCCTTATCTGGCAAGTTCTGAATGGGGTTGGCAAGTTGACCCAATCGGTCTGCGTCTAGTTCTCAATGCTTTTCTATGACCGCTACCAGTTGCCACTCTTTATCGTAGAAAATGGTCTCGGTGCTAAAGATGTCTTGGTAGATGGTCCCTAATGGTCCAACTGTTGAAGATGATTATCGTATTGATTATCTTAAACAACATTTGCAACAGGTCGGCGAAGCGATTGAAGATGGTGTTGAACTCTGGGGCTATACCACTTGGGGCTGTATTGACCTCGTGTCTGCTTCAACAGCTCAGATGAGCAAGCGTTACGGATTTATCTATGTTGATCGAAACGACGATGGGAACAGGGACTTTGGCTCGCTACAAGAAGAAATCATTTGACTGGTACAAAAGAAGTCATTGCAACGAACGGAGAAAAACTCTATGAAGATTGAGCATGCAGCCCTTTTATGTTCGAGATTTAGAAGGGGCGAAATGCTTTCTTTGAAACATATTTTGAAGCAAAAAGTAATCAGCTCTACTATAATCAGAAAACAGGTTTTTCAGTCTTACTCTCAGCTTTGACGAAGGAGCAAGATTGGAAATCATGACCCGAAAGGAAGGTTTAGTGGAGAACAACCAAGAACTTCTCTTTTTGGGCTATCATCATTTGGCTTTTCAGTCTAGGAAGCAGAGAAAAGGTAGATGAATTGACAGCTAGACTCCAAGCAGACGGTTATCAACTTTTAAGCGGTCCACGTCTGACAGGCGATGGTTACTATGAAAGTTGTATTCTGGCTTTAGAAGGCAATCAGATTGAGTTGACCGTATAATTGATAAATTTGCTCCTTTATAGCATGACCGAGTCGAAAGACTCAGTCTTTTCAGATTACACAAAATGAACTGAAAGAATTGTAACAGAGGAGCAGGGAAAAATGATCTCAGTGCTACCTTGTTATGTTTTATCTTCAAAAATTTTCTCAATAGAGAAATCATTTTGATAGTATTCTTTTTCAGTCGTATTTATTTGTTGAAATCAAAAAGACAAACCTCAAAAAAAGAAGTTTGTCTCGCATTTTATAAGGGATCACTAAACAGTCACAAGAGCTGTCGTCGCATACAACTTAACCCCCAAAAACTTTCTTAGCGATTTCTTGACCTTTGTTTTGATTTTTAGCCCATTGTTGTGGAATAGCTAGTTCATTGCCTGAATCACAGGAAGCAAAACCGCATTGATGTGACAGCAGGAGACGTTCCTTAGGGCAAAGGATGGTGCTGGCTTGTTCTAATAAACTGAGCACACGTTCTTCATCATCCAGATCAGTTGTCTTACTAGAAAGGAGTCCAAGGACAACCTCAGCATCTTTATCTTTAAGAGAAGCAAGAGCTTTCAAAGTCACCTGAGACATCACTGTCCCATTCTAAGAAGAAAGCGGTCATAGTGTTGATCACGCAAGAATTTTTCCGCAATCGCTTCATAAGTTCCGCCTGAGGCAGAACGGCTTTCATAATTTCCGCGGCAGTTATGTGTCCAAACTTTGAGTCCCTAGCTGATGTCCGTAATCAGCTACCTCATTATTGATCGCAATGAATTCATCAGCTAAATCAGCTAGCGCAGCATTGCCATCGGCAAAAATGAAGCAGGATTTGATTCGTCAAAAGTTCCCAGAGGCAGTCGTCAAACTGGATAATTTCACCGCCAGCTTCTTTATATTCTGCCAAGAATTCTTTGTAAGCCTTGATGAGACCGGCCTTTAATTCTTCATTTGGTTTTTGTAAACTTGATCATCACCAGCCAGTCATCAAAGATAGCCAGTTCTGTGTAAGCATGAGCAGGACCCCAAATGGTTAATTTGGTTTGCGTATTACCAGCTTCTTCCTTGAGCAATTTGTAAAATGTCTAAAGAAAATGATGATTCTTCCCTGAAAGTGGCTGGGATGCGAATACCGATGTCTTTACGTGTTTCGTACTGTCCCGCCATCATGATCTTGGAAAAGTGTAACCGTGGTCTGCAATGTAACGTTCAATACCTTTAAGTCCCCAAACAAAGTCTAAATGCCACATGGACTTAGAATATTCACCATCTGTCAAAATATCAATACTATTTGCCTTTTTCATCAGCAATCACTTTTTGATTTCTGCTGTCTCTGTCTCAAGATAGCCAGGAAAAACTGTCGTAAAATGGATAGTGAATATCATCACGATGTTCGATTTTTATTTTTTTGTAGGCAAGGAGGTTGGCTGGGCGAAGAAGGAGCCAACGAGCTGGAATTTTGATTGTGTCATGTCAAAAGCCTCTTTCTAAATTTCTTACTTTTTATTGTACACAAGCTAAGCACTTTTTGAAAAATAGTTAATTTAGAGGAAGGGATATAGCTTAAAAACCATATCTAAAACGACCAATCCTTGCTTGAATACAATTGTTTTCTTCACCCCTCTTTTTGATAAAATAGAAAGAAAAAGGTTTGTTTACTATTTTTAAATGTACTATAATCCTTTTGAAATAGGATGTAAATGTAGCTCAATCCTGTCCTGTATTATCCAAGCAGAATTACAGAAATGGTAAAGGATAGTTGTACATCATGAAATAAATGAACGATGGGATTTTGAATTTGAAATGAATGATTGTTAGAGGTGATAAAATGACAATTAAGATGGTTAGACCGATATGGACGGCACGCTCTAGATGAAAAAGGGAATTCGATCGAGGTCGGTTGAAAAATATATTGATGAGCTGGACAAGCGGGAGATCTGGTTTGTGGTGGCAACGGGCAATGAAATTCACCGAATGCGCTTGTTATTTGGGTGATTTGTTGAGCGCGTGACCCTTGATTGCTGCAAATGGTGCGCGGATTTTTGATAAAAACGAGGTACTGCTGGGTACATGTTGGTCTCCAGACCTAGTGGCACAAGTCTTGTCTTACTTTGAAGGGAGAGAACGTGATGTGCACCTCGTTGTCACAGCTGAAAATGGCGCTTTTGTCAAAACGGGAACGATTTTCCCTATGATTGAAAAAAAGTCATGACAGCAGAAATGGCGCAAGAATTTTATCGAAAAGATAAACTTTGTCGAAACATTACGTCCAGACGATTTTTCCACAAGTTCTGAAAATGAGTATGGTGGTAAACGAGCAAGTAGCAGTTCAGGCTACTCGACAGCTCAATCAGGATTTTGCAGACACATTAAATGCAGTCACAAGCGGCTATGGAGCGATTGACATTTTGCAAAAAGGAATCCATAAAGCTTGGGGGTTAGAGCAATTGATGCAAAAATGGGAAATTCAAGAGCAGGAAATCATGGCCTTTGGAGATAGTGAAAATGACATTGAAATGCTGCAATTAGCAGGGATTTTCTATGCTATGGAGAATGCGGATCCTAAAAACCAAGGCAGTTGCCGATCACCTTGCACCAGCAAATACAGAGGCAGGGGCGTCCTGACAGTATTAGAGAACTATTTGAGCAAAGGAGAGTGTATAGACAGTGTCCAATTACTAGACGAATGGCTTTTTAAACGAGCAAGAGCAGGTCAGAAAAAAATACCAAGATTTGAATCGTATATCCATCAAAGATCCCTGATGTACTTTTTCTGGGAGATTCTATCGTAGAATATTTTCCCTTACACGAGTTATTTGAAAAGACGTCAAAAACACTAATAAAACCGTGGAATTCGAGGTTATCGATCCGATTTGTTACTAGAGCATTTAGAATCTCTTTTATTTGGGCAGGCAGTTGATAAGGTCTTTCTCCTTATCGGTACCAATGATATTGGCAAGGAAATCCCCCAGCAAGAAACAGTAAAAAATGTGGAAAGTATCATCCAAACGATTGCTAGGAATTATCCTCTTGCAGAAGTTTGTCTTTTGTCAGTCCTACCAATCAATGAAACCGCTACTTACAAAACGCGTTCATCGAAGAAAGCAATCAAAAATTCAAGTCCCTCAATCATGCTTATCAAGAGTTAGCTTCGTTTATATGAATGTGACCTTTGTAAATGTCTATGACGACCTACTAGACGAAACAGGACAATTAAAAGAAGCATTTACCACTGACGGGCTGCATTTGACGGTCGCAGGCTATCAAGTGCTGGCAGAGCGAATAGCAGAACAGTTATAATCTTTGAGTCAACTATAGATTAGCAATTTTGAACTCGTTTTAATGGGGATAATATCAAAAATTATTATTGTCATAAAAATTTAATTTTATATACTTTTAACTCATATGATATAATGAAAAATAATTATAAAACTGTTGAAGGAATAGTATGAGTACATTATTAGCTACAAGATTAAAAAGTAAACGATTGGAATTAGGGTTATCCCAAAAAGAATTAGCCGAAGGGGTATGTGAGCAAGGTCAGATTAGTAGAATGGAAAAAGGCAAGTATATGCCTGGTTCGGATCTTTTATATTCATTATCGAAAAATGAATGTAACAATGAATTATTTTTGATGATAGTGTACTTGGTGAGACATCTAAGTTGGTACAATTCAAAGAGCTGGTAGAATCCTTTCTAGTAAAGCGTGAGTATGATTCATTAAAATATTTATACAGTTTAGAAGTTGATAAACAACATAGATTGCCATTATCAGACCAAAATTATCTTGAATGGATAGGGAGCATTGTTTCATTTCATTGTGATAATAAAAAGAGAAGAGGCTATTAAAAATTAGAACAAAAATGCTTGTAGCGATTAAAGTAAAGATGAGTTAATGTACCTTCGTATCTCTAATACCTTGCTTAATTTCTTTTTAGAAGAAAAATAATGATGAATTTGAAAAATGTTATCAAGCAGTACTACCTAAACTTCAAAGTATTGACTTTTACTCATATAATAGAGCTGAAAAATTTATATTAAAAATTAGATATATTTTTTGTCGATATCTTTGGAAAAGCTCCCAGATTGAGAAAGGGGATAGAGGAAACGCTTGATGTTATTGAAAAATGTAATGAATACAGTTGTAGTTATTTATTAGCAGATTTTATACTGTATATTAGCAACATATTAGCGAGGATTTTTCTAGCCAAAGTATTGTAAAACAATATTTTACGCTTTCGCAAGTATTATATAAACTAAGCGGCAATGAAAAAAATGGCATTGACGCTTGAAAAGCATCTTCGTGATAATTTTCAAAAAGTGTAAGTTAAAGATAAATTGTAGAAAAAGCACGAATAATCTTATGTCCAGTTAATTATGGGAGATAATTTTATTCGTGTTTATTTTTGAAACTGCTACCTTAAAACTAAGGGAATATATCCAAGCAGAAGATAATTATAGTTATAATTATATGACTATTTTTATAAAAATCTATTGAAATAGTTTATTCAAAGGTATATAATGTGCACCTAGAAAGGAGATTTAATTCTGTTAAAAATATGAAAGAAATGTTATCAAAAATTTTTGTTGTTTCTATCAGTGAATATGAGAATAAAGAGTAAATATTACAAATAAATTACAAATATTTCTAAAATATGTTGATTTTTACAAAAATAAAGTTATATAATGACTTTTGGAATTTAAGATTCCTGAAAAAGAAAGGAAATACAATGAAAAATCATATAAATTGGCAAGTGTAACCATGTTATGTTCCTTGTTTCTACTTGGTGCTTGTCATAAAAATGAAGTCAAAAGTGGGACAATGGACATTCAGTAAAAACAACGAAAAACAACAAAAAGTATGTAGCTCTAAAAAGACAAAAGCTTTCAAAATAACAAAACGTCTACTAATGATAATAAACAACTGATAAAGAGCAAGACACAATTGAGTCAAATGCTCAATCATCAGAGATTAGTAACTCAACAGCAGTGCAAAGTCAGTCAGCATCTCGACCTTCAATTGTTCAATCTCAAGAGGAGTGCTCAAGTGACCCTCTGAACTCTTGAACTGTACCAAGACACGCCAGTTTATGCTTCACCAGATAAATCAAGTGAAGTTGTTTATACTTATCCTAAAGGAAATGTTGATTGGGACTGCATGGAAAACGGTGAAATTGGGATAGTTTTGTAGTTTCTAATGGAACAGAGCTCCAAGCGTTACCATAGCCTATTCTAGAGTGTAAAACATTAAAGATATTGTTAACCTCTTGGACAAGAGCAAATGACACAAATAAATTACAAACATTTATAGAAATGTGCATTTATTCAAAACAAAGTTGTATAATGATTTTGGAATTTAAGGATTCCTGCAGGCATAGCTGATCCTATTACAGGAAATGTCTCTAATACAGATCGTATTTTGATTGGGCAAGATGAAAATGCCAATGCACATCCCTTTTATAGAAATTAAGATGATAAACATAAATTAGAAAGTAGGACGAGTGATGAAAAAAAGAATGTTTGATCACGAAGAACAACGTTTTTCCATTCGTAAATATTCGTGCGGTGCGGCTTCTGTTTTGATTGGATGTGTCCTCTTTATGGGCGGTCAAACCGTGTCAGCTGATGAACGAGCCACGACTGGAACAATACCAGAAGCGGCTCAGTTGGCACAGTAAATAAGACTCAAAACACAATTGAATCAACTGATGTGTCTTCTCAATCAGCAGCAACTCAAAAAGAAACTGCTGCAACAACAACTGCGCCAACTAGTTCTTCAGCGGATAAAGCTGTTTCTGTAGCTACAGAGACGACACCTTCTCAAACAACGACTGTTGATGCAGCGACACAGACAGAAGACGAAACAACAAATTCATCTGTTGATGCAACAACAGACACAGCTACCCCTTCAACAACTGCAAAAATTGAAAAGAGTCCCTGTCGAAAAAGAAGCAGGAAAAGAAGAAATTGATGTTGGCGAAATTGATGGATAAAACGCAAACAGCGCACGAAGCACGTCTGGCAGAATCCAAAGTAGCGCAAAGTGTACCTTCTTTACCAAGTCAGGGCTATTACACTTATACGAAACGCACGGAAGTGAAGAATGAACCGAAAGCAAGTGCAGCATTGCAATTTTATGTGAATGCGGGGGATCGCGTTTTTTACGACCAAGTTTTGATTGCAGATGGATACCAATGGCTGTTACCGCTCTTATAGTGGAGCTCGTCGCTATGCGGCTATTAACAAGTTGGTTCAACAGAACCTCAGTCAACCAGCAAAGCCAACACCTTCTTCAACAGGAACACTCCCTTCTAGAGGAAGATATACTTTCTCTGGAACGACAAAGGTTAAGAATGAAGCCAAATGGTCAGCTCCGACACAATTTACCTTTTAATAGAGGCGACAGTGTCTACTATGATAAAGTGCTGGAAAATGATGGCTATCAATGGATTAGCTATGTTTCATATAGCGGTGTTCGTCGTTATGCGTGCTGTGACAAAAATTAGCTCAGCCAGAGTCTCAAAAACCAGCTCAAAAGTCAAGTGACAGGTACGATTCACATTGAAAATAAGACCTCGCAAGGCTTTGATGGTGGTGACAAATGTCAGCTCGACCAAGGGTGTGAAGACAGTGAAGTTGCCTGTTTGGTCCAGCCAAGGCGGTCAAGATGACATCATCTGGTACGACGCTGCTAAGCAAAATGACGGCACCTACAAGTTGAGTGTGGATATTCGTCGCCATAAAAACAACTATGGTGACTATAATGTGCATATGTATTACGTTCAGTCAGACGGCAGCTTGCAAGGTGACGGGTACCACGACGAAGGTGGAAGAGCCTAAATATAGTGTGACAGGTACGATTCACATTGAAAATAAGACTCGCAAGGCTTTTGATGGTAGTGACAGATGTTAGCTCCACCAAGGGTGTAAAGACAGTGAAGTTGCTCAGTTTGGTCCAGCCAAGTGGTCAAGATGACATCATCTGGCACGACGCAGCTAAGCAAAAATGACGGCACCTAAGTTGAGTGTGGATATTCGTCGCCATAAAAACAACTATGGTGACTATAAGTGCATATGTATTACGTTCAGTCAGACGGCAGTTTGTAAGGTGTAACGGGTACCACGACGAAGGTGAAGAGCCTAAATAGTAGTGTGACTGGCACCATTAACATTCAAAATAAGACATCTCGCTTTGATGTCCTGATTACAAATGTGCAGACAGCAATGGAATTTTAGAGTGAAAGTTCCTTATCTGGACAGATAAGGATGGTCAAGACGATATTATCTGGTATGATGCCACTACAAAGTGATGGAAATTATAAAGTTTCTGTCAATGTTGATGCACAGCAAGAACGTGGCACCTATAATATCTCATCTTTACTATACTGAATCAAACGGTAAAGTAAGAGGTGTTAGCGGCACTAAGACAACTGTAGCTGAGCCAAGTTCTGCGAGAGAAATCATTCCGTCTCAAGGAGTTTATACTTTTAAAAAAGAGGTTGAAGTCAAAAATAGTCCCACAATGACGGCTAAGACTGAATTTACCTTTGCAAGAGAGGAGAAAGAATTGCTATGATAAGGTATTGACGCAGATCATCATCAATGGATTAGCTATGTTAGCTACAGTGGTACACGTCGCTATATCCCAATTGCAACCTTAACAAATGAAGAAGCTCCCAAACCTGTTCAGGTGACTGGCACGATTCACATTGAAAACAAGACTTCGCAAGGTTTTGATGTGGTGGTGACGAATGTCAGCTCGACGCAGGTGAAGACAGTGAAGCGTTTATTTTGATCCAGCCAAGGCGGCTCAAGATGATGGATCTGGTACGATGCGATCACAAACAGACGGCACTCATAAGTTGAATGTGGACATTCGTCGTCATAAAATAATCGGTGAATATAACATACACATGTATTTACATTCAGTCGGATGGTAGTCTGCAGGGTGTAACGGGACCATGACTAAGGTGGAAGAACCCAAATACAGCGTGATCTGGCACGATTCACATTGAAAACAAGACTTCCTAAGGTTTCTGATGTGGTGGGTGACGAATGTCAGCTCCACCAAGGGTGTGAAGACAGTAAAGCTGCCTGTTTGGTCTAGTCAAGGTGCCAAGATGATGTGATCTGGCACGATGCGATTAAGCAAACAGATGGCACTCTATAAGTTGAGTGGTAGACATCCGCCGTCATAAAAATACATCGTGGCGAGTACAACATTCACATGTACTATGCTTCAGTCGGACGGTAGTTTGCAAGGTGTGACGGGTACGACAACTAAGGTGGAAGGCTCCCTCAAACAGGTGCAAAAGAAGTACAATATAATGGCTCTACTACTTTATCCAAGGTAAATATGATGAAATTGTAGTAGTAATCAAAAAGCATCCGATGGCTGCTAACTACAATCCTGGTGAAAATCTAACTGCAAAAGCTGCTTTCCTCTCGATTAAGAAATGATATGATTGCGAAAGGCTATAATGTTGGATATGCTTATAGTGGCTTCAGAATCTCATGATATCAAAAAGTTTTGTATCAAAATTATGTGAATAAAGATGGACAAGTTGCCGGATCGTTACCTGCACGTCCCGGTTATAGTGAGCACCAAACAGGTCTTGTCTTTGATTTAACGGATAAAGCGGGCAATCTTTAGAGGATACTGCTGCAAGTAATTGGTTGAAGAACAATGCACATCGCTACGGTTTTGTAGTCCGTTACCAACCAGGAAAGAAGCTTCGACAGGATACATGCCAGAAGCATGGCATATTCGTTACATCGGTAAGAAGCTGATGAAGTTTATCATTCTGGTTTGAGTTTAGAGGAACATTATGGCTTTGAAGGTGAGATTACGCTTCATCAGTAACTCTCGTCAAAACCAACGACCTGTCACCCCAAACACCAGCTATCCCTGCTCAAGGTGTCTATCGTTTTACAAAACGCCCTCTATCAAAGCAGAAGCTAGAATGTCAGCCCCTGAATTGGCTTATTATGACGCCGGGCAATCGGTCACTTATGATAAGGTTTTTAAATGCAGATGGTGCGACATGGATTTTCTTTACATTGCTTTTAGCGTGAAAGAGACGGTATATTGCTATCAGCTGATTCAGCATCTATAAAGCGAGTTTGGCTTTTATTGCCAGACTCGTCATTTACTCAAGAAACTAGTGCAAGCAAATGCACAATTGGATAGATTAAGTAGTAGTTTTACAAACTTTTTAGCTATTTTCTAACAACGTAAGGTATTCTGTAGCATGTCTTCTTCCTCTAAAGCATTGATGTTAGTTCATTTTCACCAAAATGCAGAGCTGTAGTTTCTTTTATGGAATTTGGAAATCACGATGCAAATATAAAAAGTGATTTTTCGTCAGCAGATTTACGACAATGCGATAACAAAAACAATTTCTTAAAAATTCATGATGATTGTCTTTTGAAATTTATACGCCTCTGATAAATAGATTCCACTTTTGTGAAAAATGCAAACAATGAAAAATATAGTTGAAATTTTTCTGCCCAATAAACTTTATTTCAGCCTTTTTCTAAAAATCTATTATAAAAATACATTAGAAAATCTATTTTGTTTATGTAATAGTTACATGCTTTTATTGAGTATATTCTTATACAGGACTATCAAAAGATGATAAATTGATATAGTAAGGTTTGCTGAAACAAGCTTTTCATGATATTGTCTCGAAAATTGTTTTACTCGAACAAGAAAACATATATTGAAGGAGAGTTATGATGACTCAAGGGAAAATCACTGTTTCTGCAGCAATGCTCAACGTTTTGAAAAACATGGGTGTGATACCATCACGGTATCCCTTCTGGAACCCTCAGCTCACCTCATGGATGCTGGCTGAAGACAAAGACATCCGCTTTCTGCAGGTGCGTCACGAAGAAACCGGTGTTTGGCTGCGGTTATGCAAGCAAAATCGCGGTTCTATCGGGGTAGCTGTCGCACCAGGCGACCAGGTGCCACTCACTTGATCAACGGTGCTTTACGATGCATTATGGACAATACGCCATTTCTGGCGATTCTGGGCTCTGTCCAGTCACATGAGCCCAATATGGATGCCTTCCAAGAGCTCCAACCAAAATCCAATGTACAATGGTATTGCGGTTCACAACAAGCGCGGTGGCTTTACGCAGCGCACTCGCAAAAGTCATCGACGAAGCTCGCCGTGCTGCTGTTTCTCAAAAAGGTCCAGCCGTAGTGGAAACTCCTGTAAACTTTGGTTTTGAAGAAATCGATGCGACTCTTACTATGGATCAGGCCCCTATGAGCGCAAATTTATCGCGCCAACCCTCAACCAAACTGAGATTGGACAAGGCTGTTGAAATCCTCAACAATGCTGAACGCCCAGTCACTTTATGCTGGTTTCGGTGGTAGTGGTGCTGCTGATGCATCACAGAATTGTCTCTAAGATCAAAGCACCAATCATCACAACTGGTAAAACTTTGAAGCCTTTTGAATGGAACCACGAAGGATTGACTGGTTCTGCTTACCGTGTTGGTTGGAAACCAGCCAACGAAGTAGTCTTTTGAAGCAGACACAGTTCTCTTTTCCTCGATCAAACTTCCCATTTGCAGAAGTTTATGAAGCTTAAGAACACTGAAAAATTCATCCAAGTGGACATCGATCCTTACAAGCTGGGCAAACGCCATGCTCTTGATGCTTCTATCCTGGTGATGCTGGTCAAGCTGCCAAAAGCTATCCTTGACAAGGTAAACCCAGTTGAGTCTACTCCATGGTGGCGTGCTAACGTCAAGAACAACCAAAACTGGCGTGATTACATGAACAAGCTTGAAGGTAAACTGACGGCGAAACTGCAATTGTACCAAGTCTACAATGCTATCAACAAGTACGCTGATGAGAATGCTATTCACTCATCGATGTCGGTAACTCTACTCAAACATCAACTCGTCACCTCCACATGACACCCTAAGAACATGTGGCGGACATCTCCACTCTTTGCGACCATGGGAATTGGCTTTGCCTGGTGGAATCGCTGCAAGAAAGATAACCCAGATCGCCAAGTATGGAACATCATGGGCGACGGTGCCTTCAACATGTGCTACCCAGAGTGATCACCAACGTTCAATACGACCTTCCAGTCATCAATGTTGTCTCTCAAATGCTGGAGTACGCTCATCAAGAACAAATATGAAGATACTAACAAACACTTGTTTGCGTGGACTTTACTAATCCTGACTATGCGAAAATTGCAGAAGCACAAGGTGCAGTTGGCTTTACAGTAGACCGTATCGAAGACATCGATGCTGTTGTCGCAGCTGTGAAACTTAATAAAGAAGGTAAAACAGTTGTTATTGATGCTCGTATCACACAAGATCGTCCAGTTGCCGTAGAGGTATTGGAATTGATCCAAAACAACACTCGAAGAAGCAATAAAAAGCATCTCAAAGAAAAATACGAAGCTCAAGAACTGGTAGCCATTCCGCTCTTCCTGGAAGAAGAAGGTTTGGAGTCACGTGTTATTAAATAGAGAGATAAAAATTAGAAAAATACAAGAAAGTGATATTTTCCTAATTATTAATTCTTTAAAAGCTAGAATTATGCTAGCGATAACGTACACTCTAAGCTTTTCTTTTTTGATACTTATTTATTAATTCCTATTACTTAAAGCGGTAGAAAGAAAAAGAAAATATGTTATTATTACTTATATAGAATATATGTACAAAAGGGTATTTTAGTGTTGACTAAAAATTATTTAGAAGAATATGATTACAGAAAAATGAAGAAGTCTATCAAGGAATTCATAATTATGCTCAGTCAGTGGTAAATAAATTCCTAAAAATGAAAGAACAATTGTAGGTATATTTAAGAGACAATGGTATGTTACAAAGGCAGAAATAACTAATATAGGAGCAAGTGAGTATCGTTATTTTCTATAAAGGCTCCAAATAATTTAGCCAATCAATTTAATATTGATTTAGAAATCATTGTTATTTTCAGCTCTTATCCCAAATTCGAGCCCCGAACGTTAGATTTACTTGAATATGTTAAAAGAAAAATTAGAAATTGGTCGAGTTGAAAAATTTATGCGGTGTTTTAACAAGTAATGATATTGATATTGATAGTAAAAATTCAAAAATATAATAATGGAGAAAGTAGAATTATTGTTCCGTTTTCTTATTCTGACTTAACTACTAAAGGCTAATTCGAGGACTATTTTTATAAGACAGAAATTTCAAACTTATTTTTATAATAGGGATCTATTTGGTTATAATGACGCTTTGAAAACGGATCTGTATTTCTTTGAAGGGATCAGCTTGTATTAGATATAATTAATAAACATCTAAGTGGTGAAAATTCAGGTTTATTTGGATTAAGAAAAACTGGTAAAACTTCAATAATTTTTGATGTAAACGGAAAATACTTCAAAGAAAAGGAGGGCTGTTTTTTGTTAGCTGCCAAAAACCCTTCAATATCCGAGGTTTCGGTATAATGCATTATATTGTAGTTAAATGTATGTATGAGAATATTAACTCAGATTTAGGTTTAGAGGAGGAAAAAGAGCTTTGTCCTCTTTTACACTGAATCAGATTATTTAGAGGGTTCAGCAACATCAATTTTTGAAAAGGAGATTGAAAAATATTTCTAAAAACCGAATATTTCTATTTTATTAATGTTTGATGAGGTAGGAACATATAACCTTTAAGAAAGCTTCAAATCAAAAAGTTGGGGAGAGGGCTTAGAGTCAGTATCTTGGAAAGCTATTAGATCTATATATCAATCCAGAAAGGATAAAATTTTTAGCTTTTGTATTGTAGGAACAACCAATTTGTATTGAGTATCTCTAATTCTACATGCAGACAATCCGATTTTTAAAGCTGTAGAACCTACTTTTTATTCAAGGATTTGATAGGAGACAAACAAGAGAAATGATTAGAACTTTAGGTAGATTTATGGGCGTTCGGTTCGATGAGACAATCTATCAGAAATTAACAGACGAATACGGAGGACATCCTTTCTAATAAGACATGTATGTAGTTATATTTCTCAGAAAAATACTAAACGACCAATAAATAATAAGTAAAACAACTTATGAAAAGGGAAAAACAAGAGTTTAATAAGCAAGAAACTGAATATTTTGAAATGATTTTAGGAGTACTAAAAGAGTTTTATAAAGAGGAGTATGAATTATTAACATATTTAGCAGTAAAAGATTATGATACTTTTCTATTATTTTTACGAACGAAGACCCTTCATATATTAAACACTTGCTTGGATATGGTCTAATACAAAAAGTTGAAGATGATTATGAATTCAAAATGGAGGTAGTGAAAGATTATATAATTAAGAAAGAAAAATTAGGAGTTAGGACTTTAAACTCTATGGAAGATAAATGGAAGTATCTAGTTGAAGAGCGGGGAAAATTAGAAAATCAACTCTTCGTAAAATGGTTAAGCAAGTTTTTAGTAAGTGAGCAATTGAAGATTCCAATTTTAATGCTAAAAATTATGTAATGAATAAACTCCATAACAGTAGAGAAGGTAAAGAAAATATAGCAGATTCTCCTCAATGATTTATTTAATGCGGACAAAACAGAAATTTATTTTTAATGACTTAGATAAACTAGTTAGTAAATGGGAATCGTTTGAACAGTATATAGGAGGCATGGATCAAGAATCATTTAGACATTATATGAAAAGTCGTTAACAAGATTGCAGAGCTGATGCACATGCCAAAGAAAAATTGATGAAAAAGATTTGCAAGAAGTTAGTTTGGCATTTGATAAACTGACTGGTATCGTGTCAAATTTCGATAACACACCAAATGAACTTGTCGATATTTTTTTAGCTAGGATATTATGTGAAAGCAGTGTATGATTGAGAAGTTATAGTTGTTAATGTATTTTAAAAATGATAGTAATAGATAAGCTCGGAGCAATCCAGTCTTTTTGCTTGGTCTGCTCTTTATTTATTTTTGTAGAAGGGTAGGTTTATTATTTGTGCTGATGATAGAACAAATACTTTTATGGGAAGCTGAGAGAGTCAGAGTAGAAAATTTACGGAGAAAACAAGTATAGTATCATTACTCGCATTATTTCGCAAGTAAAGGCTATTCAGTTGCGGTATAATATAAGTAAACGAACAATTAAAATAAGAAAGCGAGTAGAAATATGACTGAAAAATTAACATCTCAGGTGGCCTCTTATGGGCGGAGCGACCGCCGCCAACCAATGTGAAGGGGCCTATGATGTTGATGGTAGAGGTCTGGCAAATGTCGATGTGGTGCCGATTGCGCGGATCGCTCTCGATTATCACTGGTAAGAAAAAGATGTTTGACTTTGAGGAAGGCTATTTTCATCCGGCAAAAGAGTCCATTGATATGTATCATCATTTTTAAAGAAGATATTGCGCTTTTTATGGCGAAATGGGCTTTAAAACTTATCGACTCTATCGCCTGGTCTCGGATTTTTCCAAAGGGAGATGAGCTGGAGCCCAACGAAGCAGGCTTGAAATTTTACGAAGACCTCTTTAAGGAATGCCGCGGCATGGCATCGAGCCTCTGCGACCATCACCCACTTTGACCGTCCGATGCACTTGATTGAGGAATATGGGAGCTGGCGCAGCCGCAAAATGCTGGAATTTTACGAGCGTCTCTGCTGCACTCTTTTTACCCGCTACAAGGCTAGTCAAATACTGGCTGACTTTTCAATGAAATCAGCATGATTCTCCATGCGCCTTTTTATGGAGCAGGACTTACTTTGAAGAAGGGGAAAATGAAGAGCAGGTCAAATACCAAGCAGCTCATCATGAATTGGTGAAGGTCAGCTATTGCGACCAAGTTGGCACATGAGATTGACCCTGAAAATAAGGTTGACTGCATGCTGGCAGCTGGTCAGTATTATCCAAATACAGCCAATCCGGCAGATTACTGGGCAGCTTTGCAGGAAGATCGGGAAAGCTATTTCTTCATCGATGTCCAGTCCAGAGGAGAATATCCAAACTATGCCAAGAAGAAATGGAGCGTTTGGGCATTGAGGTTGAAATGATAAAAGAAGACCCTAGACTTGCTCAAGACCCATACGGTGGATTTTATTTCTCTCTATTATTCTAGCCGTGTGGCTTCTGGTGATCCAAAGGTCAATGAAAAACTGCCGGAAATATTTTTGCATCGCTTAAGAATCCTTACCCAGAAGCTTTGAGTGGGCTGGCAGATTGATCCGCTGGGCTTGCGAATTACCCTTAACGTCATCTGGGATCGCTATCAAAAGCCGATGTTTATCGTGGAAAACGGGCTGGGAGCAGTTGATACACCGGACGAAAAATGGCTAGTGTCGAAGATGACCACCGCATTGACTACCTAGCTGCCCATATCAAGGCTATGCGTGATGCAATTAATGAAGACGGCGTAGAACTCTAGGATACACCCACTGGGGCTGTATTGACCTTAGTTTCGCTGGAACTGGTGAATGAAAAACGCTATGGCTTTCATCTATGTAGACCGTGACAACGATGGAAACGGCACACCCAAACGCTCCAAGAAAAATCGTTCAATTGGTATACGAAGTCATTGCGACTAATGGGGCAAGTGTGAAATAGAGCAATTGGGGCGTGAGACAAAAATTTAAAATCATTTTAATCGGCTCTCTATTTCAAGAATTGGTGAGAGTGGGCAGAAATCAGTAGCTTCGTAGAAACTTGATTTCGTCATTCCACTCTTTTTGCTTTCCGTTGACTTCCGTCTTTTTCCTTGTTACACTAAGGATAAAAGATTTCATTAGAAATGGAAGAAATATGGCAAATATTTTAATCATAGAAGACAACAACGATATTCATGAACTTTTAAAGATTTGTTTCAGCTGAACATAGAGTCTATTCAGCTTATTCTGAAACGGAAGGACTGTTTTGTTTTTGCGCAGCAGAAGATTGATTTGCGCTGCTGACATTATGTTGCCGGGAAAAATGGTGATCAGTCTTAGCAGAATTCGCAAAAGCAGTCAGATTCTAGAGAGGTCATGCTGACAGCTGGGTGAGAAGCCACTGGTTAGTCAGTATTCGTTGGACGGCGCGAATGATTACATCGTCAAACCGTTCGATCTGGACGAGCTTTTTGCGCGTGTGACAGTGCAGTTGCGTAACCACCTTTCACAAGAGCAAGCAACGGAAAATTAAGGATAAAAATATCCGTCTTTCACCAGATACATTTGAAGTGGTCATGGCGAAAGGCGAGTTCGTTTGGGGAAGAAGGAGTATCAGATACTTCAAAACCTGCTTGTCATCCGAAAGAAAAATTTATACAAAAGAAGAATTATTTGAATTGGTTTTGGGAGAACCTCACCTGCCGGGAGATAATACACTCGAACACTCACCTTAGCAATCTTCGTATTAGCCCAAGTAGATGATTCGGAAGAATATATCGAAACGATTTGGGGACTGGGTGTACGACTTAAGGAGGACTGAGAATGCTTGAATTTATACTAATTATGTTCATCGGTCTGCTTGGGTTCTGCTCGTGCGTTATCATATTGCGGTCCGTACTCACAGCAGATTCGTGAGAAACGAGAAACTGGTAGTCATCTCGTTTGGCACCTCAAAATCACAGCCAAACGATTGTTGAGTTGGCAAATGAAGTTGAAAAGCTCTTTTCAAGAAGTAGAGCAGACACGTTTTATCGCTCGTCAGGAAAAAGAAAACCTGGATATGCCTATTAGCAATATTGCTCATGATATTCGCACACCCTTGACCATTGCTAGTGGCTATACCCAACAGCTTATAAAGGGAAAAGAAGAAAATGAACAGCTGTTGAAAATTGCAACCAATCTGTCCGTTGTTTCCAATCGTTTAGAAGCGCCTGCGTGAATATCGTCGTCTTATGGAAGGGGCTGTCTCGACCGCAGTTTCGACAACAGATATTTCCAAACTGGTTGCAAAGCAAATGCTTTCTTTTTATGATGCTTTTCAAAAGCAAGGAATTGAATTGCAAGTAAATTTGCAGGAGGGGTTAGTAGTAAAGACAGACCCAGAAATTTTAGAGCGGATTGTCCAAAATATGTTGAGCAATGTCCTCAAGCATGGAAAGGAAAACCTGCCCAGCTATCTTTAATCCGAAAAAGATGCGGCTATTCATTTAAGTGTAAAACATTGTCCGTCAGCCCATTCAACATTTGGAAAAATTGACCAATCGCTTTTTATTCTGAAAAACCTCTAACACGGAAGAATCTTCTGGTTTGGGACTTTATATCACTCAACAACTGGTAGATATTCTGGCGGTGATTTAACCATGAAAGCTAAAGGAGAATGGTTTGAATTGCTATCCGTTTGTGAATATTTTATACAGAAAAACAGCTAATCTTTGACTAGCTGTTTTCTTTTGTTATAAATCTTTTCTTTTAAATACCTGTATACCACTAAATGTAAAAAGAAGTGTGATGAGAAGAGCGATGGTTATGGTTTTGACCACCATATCCTGTTTAGAAACCATGTCAAAAATAGAATTGCATGTTCAAGTATTTCAACCAGTCAATATCTGGGGTAAAAGGCAGTTGGCAGACTTAGCAGGGAAACACCGATCAAATAAGTGAAAATAGCAGCTATAATAGAGTTGGTAGCATACAGTACGAAAAAGAAACAAGGTTAACCCGGGCTAGGGTACAAATAAATTGAACTCCTATCGTAATGAAAAATTAGAAAGAAAATGTTTGGGTGCGGTTCTGCCATTGATGAGCGTAGCTGGAATAAATGAGAATAGGTTAGAATCAATTGAAGTACGATGAGACTGCCAGAACAAGAAACTTAGACAACAGAATTCTGTCCGTGAAATACCACTAGTAATAGAATTTTTATATAATTTCTGGTGAGATCAATTCCAATCAATAAAAACAACAAGGATAATAGTGAAAAATAATGGTATTACTAAGATTATCAGAGGTTTTAGTGATAGCCTCAGCCAGTCCAGCCTCCGTTATCACCCAGTTTTTCAAAAAGCTTTTGTATCTGTATGAACTCCGATACTTCCCACAACACCATAGAGAACACCTAATAAGAGTGTGGTGATAAAAAGGATTTCTGTAATCCAAAAACCTTTTGAACGAAAAAGACGATAAAAGTCTGTTTGAATTGTGTGAACATGATAAACTCTCCTATTCTCACCAAATCTGTAAAGTATTTTTCAAATCTTGGCGAGCATAGTAAATTTCGTTAATGGTAACATTCTCTGCCCCTAGCGTTTGAACAATCTTTGTTGATTTCAGTGCGAGTGAGTGAAGATGGTATTTCATCTGTCGCATTCACGACTTTGAGACGGTAGCCTAGTTGATCGTGGAGGATTTGCTGCTTTTAGCGAGGTCACTTGTTTTCAAAACGATATATTCTTCATTTTCTTCAAACCTGCTTTAGTGATCTTTGATAAGCTGACCGTTTTCGATGATGCCGAATTTTGTAGCAACCAAGCATAGTTCGCTTAAAAATATGACTGGAGATGATGAAAGTCATATTCACTCTTCATTGAGGCGTTGCACCAACTGGCGGAATTCTTGATTCCTGACAGGGTCAAGCCCGTTAATCGGTTCATCCAAAATCATCAAATCTGGTTTTGACAGAAGAGCAATGGCAATGCCCAAGCGTTGTTTCATTCCAAGAGAAAAATTCGGAATTTTTCTTGCCAGTATTGGTCAAGTTTTCACGTAAGAGAGAGTTTCTTGGATAACCTTATCCGCATTTGGGATATGCCGTATCTTGCAGCAATAGTTTAAGTTTTCATAGGCCGTCAAGTGATTGTAAGCAGCGGGTGCTTCAATGACAGAACCAACTCGCTTGAGAGCGTGCGTCCATTCGGAGTTATTAGAAGAGCCAAAGAGAGCGACCGTACCGCTATTGGGCTGAATCAACTGGCAATCACTTTAATAAGCGTTGTCTTCACCAGCCCATTTTTCCCAATTAGCCCTGTAAAATTTCTCCTTGCTTCACGGTGAGACTGACATCATCTCAAAGCGAGTTGTTGTCCAAATCTCTTGCTGATGTGTTTCACATTTACAACAGTTTCCATAACGTGACCTCCATTTTTCTATCGTAGAGCTTTCCTCTTTCACTATTTAGTATACAAAATGCTTGTCAAATAAGTCTCAAGCTACCTTTCAAATATTTCTAAAATTTAAAAATCTGAGAAAAACCCTCAGATTTCACAATTTTGTAGGATAAATCTTTCAATCATAGCGGCCATTTCTTGAGGGTGGTCTGTGTTATGTATGATTTCCACCTGAAAGTGTCAGCAAAAATCTGCTTGGGGTAAAAGCTGCAGCTAATTTTTAGAGGAAGGCAGGTTAGGCTAATCTTTGCTGCCACAGATGATGAGGCTGGAAGTTGTATTGTACTTAATTGACTTGATAAATCTAAATTTTTCAAGTCTTTTAACAGCCAACAAAAGATTTTTATGAAGCCTCTCTTTTAAATAGGGAGTCTGGTAGGCAAGAGAAAATAAGCAGCTGGAGTTTATAGAGTAGATTGGATTAGTTTATATTGAGTTCCTGATAAAAAGAGTGCTTTGGAGCTGAGGAAATTGTTGCCCCCACCTTTTAAGGCAAGAGTTCCACTGAGGGACAATCCAACTAGGAACAAATGGTTCATTGATGGCTTTGAAGTTCCTGACAAAGATGTTGTTCTAGCTGAGAGACTGTCATGATGTTGTTATTTGTGTAAAAGAGGTCTAAAGCCTCGGTGTCATATTGTGGCAGAAGTTCACGGACTTTATCCCAAGAGTGTTTATCCTGTCCAAGTCCGTGTAAAATGATTTTTCATGAGTGATTCTTTCTATTTTCAGCAAAAAGAGATGGGAACGATTGTAAGAGTAAACCCTATTAAAATCTATAATCAAATTGGACTTGATATCATTATAGCATAAAGACTGGTGCTTGTGTTGCGATAGAATACTTTAAAATGGATAGAAAGACCTTTAAAAAACTAAAACTTATCGCAGTGTTTTTGTATCAAATTTTACTTTGGGATAAAAAGGGTTAAATTGATGATGAGGAAAAATCAAGAAACAGACAAGGCTTGCACTTTTTGGTGTTTCCAACAGCGGTAATAGCTTCGCATGACAGTCTCATCAAACCCGTGGGCGTACATGGATTCCACATAAGAATCTCGCCAGTTGAAGGCGATAAAAATAGCTTTGATATAAAAAGATTGGCGACCAGAAATGTAAGGTTTTACTCGCAAGAGACTGGCTTCATGAACGGCTTTGGATTTCTTTTTGAATAATTGAATAGCATTTAAGACAACGAGCAGTCCGTAAGTAAAGTGACTTGGAAATCCTTCTGATGCCAGTAGCGCAAGAGTTGATTGAGGTTGACGCTGCATAAAAAGGTCATTCCCCAGAGCTGCCAAAGCAAAGGAACGTAAACAGAACGCTTGCTTGACTTTTTATCGCCGTGAAGCTGATAGCCCAGAAATTTGCCAATGCCGGAAGCAACGGCAGAAGGAACACCCAAAATGCCCCCACCATTTCCTAATATAAGTAAGGTAGATAAGTGTCCCTGCGACAACAGCGCAGTTGAGCCATGTTGATCGGACAAAGGAAATTTCTATCGTCAATACAATGAGAAGGAGCGCAAGTGCGAAGACATTTGTTTCTTCTTTTTCATAGCGACCTCCTTTCTGTCAGTCCGTCGGACGTCAGCTTCTACCAAACTAATCACTAATACCGTCCAAGGGTTCTATGATGAGAAATGATAATAAAGCTCTGTTGTGCAGCTTTTTTTCTCCAATCCAATTAGCATCACAGGCTTTTTTTATCTAAACCAGTAAAGGGCTCATCCATGAGTATGACAGGAGTTTCTAAGGTCAAGATAGCCAATAATTGAATGATTTTTTTCTGCCCACCGCTCAAGTGGAAAAGACTAGAATCCATTTTGTCCCCTAAGCCAAATAAATCCAAGGCTTCTTGTACCTTTGCTTGGTCTTCGCTGGAAAGAGAGGGAAGGTTTAATTCCTCTGCGGGTGTCGTCCGAATGAATTGCTTTTCAGCATCTTGAACAACGGCAGTAATATGGCGATACAATTGTTTGTTCTTCTTAATTTTTTTCGTCCCCTGATAACGCATATTGCTCTTTGTACTTTTGCAATTGCAAAATGGCACGAAAAAGAGTTGATTTACCGGCACCGTTAGACCCGATGAGAGTCGTAACACCTTGCTGAAAAGTAAAAATCCTCAATCGTAAAAAGTATTTTTGAGTCAAATTGACAAGAAACATGCTGTAATTGTAAGAGAGGATTTCGCTTGGTATTTTTCACATGTCAGCTGATAGCTTTGGGAGTTCCTTTTTAAGAGAGCTACATCTCGTTCAAAAAGTTCGCCATTTTTAACTCAACAGGTGGTCAACGCAGTCAGCATAGAGACTGCGGTCGTGGTCGCACAGAATCACCGTTTTCCCCATTTTTTGTCAAATCAGCTAACAGATGAATCAAGCGCTTGACGTGCTTCTTGATCGACAGAAGCAAAAGGGCTCGTCCAATAGGATAATCTGCGAGTCCATAGCCAACAGAACCGCCAGAGAGACTTGTTGCTTTTCTCCACCAGATAGGGTCAGAAAGTCCCGATGAAGCAAGTGATCTACTTTGCCAAGAGCAATCGCATGCTGGATTTTTCCATCAATCTGGTCAGCAGGTGTCTGGAGATTTTTCCAACGTAAAAATCAACTTCATAGAGAGTTGGTATGGTGAATTGACGGCTTGGATTTTGGAAACATCATACTGAGGTAGGTGACTCGTTTATGAATAGGTAAATGAGATAGTAGTGTATCACCTAGTTTGACCTCTCCAGAGAAGTCTAGTTCGTTGAAATTCGTTAAAATCCGAAAAAGGGTTGATTTGCCAGCACCGGTATCACCAATCAAGAGCGTCATTTTTTCCTGTTTCAAAAGGCGAAGGTTAAATCTTTAAAGACATCTCTAAAATAAATGTGCTCTAATGTTAGTTTCATCTTATTTACCAGCAGCTTGGTTAATCTTGTCGTAAAGATTCATAATGATTTTGACTAGAACGGCACAGAAGAAGAATACAGAGAAGAAGCGGACAACAAGCAATGCTAAGACAAAACCGGGTTTGAAAGCGTAGTAACCAATTTTGAAATATTCATAGGTAAAGCTCAAAAGGGTCGTACCAATGGCGCTGTAAGTCAGTGACAACCAATCATAGCGTTTGTATCTGTGTCGCAGCAAACCCAAGCTCGCTACCAAAACCTTGAATGAGCCCAGAAATCAACGTGCTCATGCCAAATTGGCTGCCATATAGTATCTCTGTGAGGGCTGCAAGCACTTCTCCAATCGTGGCGCTACCAGCTTTGTGAATGAGCATAGCTGACATAGGAGCTGCCATACACCAAAAGACCAAACAAGACTTCATTGGCGAAAGGCTCCAAAACCTGCTGGAGCTAAAATAGCTGTCAAAATGTTGTAAAGAAAACCTGAACCGACAAAAATCCCACCGAAAAGAATAGCTAAAAGAGCTAAGAGGATAACATCTCGTAAACTCCATTTTTCAAACATAAAAACTCTTCTAACAGAGCAGATGAGGAGTTTTGGCACGACAAAATAAAATCTAATCACATAAATGATTAGAACGGTTTGGTCTTTCTTATACATTTCTGCGGCAGCATTAACTGCATCAGGTTCCATGGGTATAATCTCAGCCTCGGCACCCCAAATGTTCTTTTTTCTTTTATTATGTTGCTATTCTAACATCTATTTTCAAAAATAGCAAGCAAAGGATTTTCAAAAATTTTGATGCATACGGCTGCATATAGCCTTAAACTATATCAAATCATAAAATGTTAAACGGCATGCGATAAAATCAACGTTTAATATATATTTGGAATCTTGTTATAGTTTTTAACTATAAGAAAAACCAAAAATTCCAATTATACAGAGCTTAGATTTTCTGTTAAGATAGTGTCAACAAGAAATTTTTGAGGATGACTATGTCAACTACGATTATTGGCTTCCCGCGTTTGGGAGAATTCCGCGAATTAAAATTCACAACTGAAAAATACTTTAGAAATGAAATTTCGGCTCAAGAGCTCCTGACTGCTGCCAAGGACCTGCGCGCCAAGCACTGGAATATCGTCAAAGAGCACGGGATTACTGAAGTACCGTCCAACGATTTTTCCTCACTATGATAATGTTTTGATGCCGCCTTTCTCTTTAACCTAGTGCCGTCCTCTGTTCAGGGCTCTGGACCTGTCTGACCTGGAGCGTTATTTTTTCTCTGGCCCGCGGCTACCAGGGGAAAAAGGGGACGTCCGTGCCCTGCCCATGAAAAAATGGTTCAACACCAACTACCATTACATCGTTCCAAAATTTGAAAAAGACACTGAGGTCAAACTGGCTGGTCACAAGATTTTTGATGAATACCAGGAAGCCAAGGATCTGGGCCTGATACTCGTCCGGTTCTGGTAGGTCCCTTTCACCCTTCTGCAGCTGTCCGACTTTTGAAGAAGGGGTAGAGGCTGCCCAGTTTGTGGCTGCCCTGGCCAAGGCCTATCAGGAAGTCTTTGCCAAATTGGCCGACCTAGGAGCTGAGCGCATCCAGCTGGATGAGCCAAGCCTGGTCAAGGACCTGTCTGCTGAAGAGAAGGCCCTCTTCCTTGATCTCTACAGGAAAATCCTGACTGACAAGAAGGGACTGGAAGTCCTGATTCAGACCTACTTCGGCGATGTTCGGGATATCTACTCCGATTTGATTGAACTGCCGGTAGACGCTATCGGTCTGGACTTCGTCGAAGGCAAGAAAACCCTGGAGCTGGTCAAGTCCGGCTTCCCGTCCGACAAGACCCTCTATGTCGGGATTGTCAACGGTAAGAATATCTGGTGCAATAATTATGAAAAGAGCCTGGCTGTCCTGGAGCAGGTTCCGGCTGAAAAGCTTGTGCTGACCAGCTCTTGCTCCCTCCTGCATATACCTTTCACCACAGCCAATGAAGACTTTGAAGAAGCCATCCTCAAGCACTTTGCCTTTGCGGCTGAGAAGTTGAATGAGCTTCGAGACCCTAGATGCCATCCGCAATGGTGGCGGAGCAGAAGCCCTGGCTGCCAATAAGGAACTCTTTGCGACAGAGCGTGTCGGTCAAAATGCTGAATTGGCAACTCGTATCGCTGGATTGACAGATGCAGACTATACTCGTCTGCCGACCTTCGCAGAGCGCGAAGCCATTCAGAAAGAAGCCTTCAAACTGCCGGACCCTTCCGACGACAACCATCGGTTCCTTTCCCTCAGACCAAGGAAGTTCGGGCCAAGCGCCTGGCCTTCCGCAAGGGAGAACTGTCCCAGGAAGATTATGACAAGTTCCTGGCTGAGCAGATCGACGAATGGATCTGGCGGCAGGAAGAAGTTGGTTTTTGATGTTCTGGTTCACGGGGAATTTGAGCGTAATGACATGGTAGAATACTTCGGTCAAAAATCTGTCCGGCTATCTCTTCTCCAAGAACGGCTGGGTGCAGTCCCTACGGTATGCGTGGGTGAAACCGCCGATTATCTGGGGAGATGTAACCCGTCTCAACCCGATTACTGTTAAATGGTCCAGCTATGCTCAAAGCCGGACTGACAAGCCGGTTAAGGGAATGCTGACGGGACCTGTAACCATCCTCAACTGGTCCTTCCCACGGGAAGATATTTCCATCAAGGACTCTCACCCTGCAGATTGCCCTGGCCATCAAGGACGAAGTTCTGGACCTGGAAGCTGCCGGCGTTAAGATTATCCAAATCGATGAAGCTGCCCTGCGTGAAAAGCTGCCGCTCCGTCGCAGCGACTGGTATGAAGACTATCTGACTGGGCTATTCCCGGCCTTCCGTCTGGTCCACTCTACCGTTGCACCGGATACGCAGATCCATACCCACATGTGCTACTCAGAGTTTACCGATATCATCCCGCCATTGACAACATGGATGCGGATGTTATCTCCTTTGAGGCCAGCCGCTCCAACCTGGAAATCCTGGATGAGCTTAAGGCCAAGAACTTCCAGACAGAAGTGGGACCTGGAGTTTACGATATCCACTCTCCTCGTGTACCAAATGAAGGGGAAATCGACCACACCATCGAGGCCATCCTGCCATAAAGGTGCCGAGCCGCAAGCTCTGGATCAATCCTGACTGCGGTCTGAAAACGCGTGGTATCACTGAAACCAAGGCCAGCCTGGTCCGCCTGGTAGAGGCAGCCAAGGCAGCGCGTGAAAAACTTTAATCAAAAAATAAGAGCTGACAGAAGGGTGGACCTGCCCCTGCCCTTGCTGTCTTATACTCGTCGAAAATCAACATGATATTTTTGTTAGTTTCAACAGTCCAGTGGACTGTTGAAAGTTGCGGATAAAAAGGAATGCAGTTCCTGTCAAAAACTGTCTGGGAGACTGTGAGAGGTTGCAAATAAAGAAAGCGAAGCTTTTCTCTTATATAACTCCAGTACTTTTTGATGCAAACTAGGTTTGCTTTTATCTGCAACCTCGCCTCGCTTTCGCGTCTAATTTTGATTTTCATTGAGTATTAGTAAAGGAATTGTAAAACATGTCTAGCCCAAGCCCGTCTCTCTTTTGAAGTATTTCCTCCCAATCCAGCAGTAGGCAATGAAAAAGATTATGGCGATCCCTGAAGGAAATGCAGGATCTGGTGCCTCATTTCATCAGTGTTACAGCGAGTAATAATAAGTTCAATATTGAAGAAACGACGGTGCGTCTGGCGGACTTTATCCGCAATGACCTGCACATCCCGACCATTGCTCACCTGCCTGCGGTGTATTTGACCAAGGAGATGGTCTCAGATACGCTAGAAGCCCTTGATAGAGTAGGGTGTGCATAAAGTATTGGCGCTTCGAGGAGATATTTTCCCAAATATGGAGCCAAAGAAAGATTTTACCTATGCGACGGATTTGATTGAGTATATTAAGGAACAGGCACCGCATTTTGAAATTATTGGTGCTTGATATCCAGAAGGGCATCCGGACTCGCCCAATCAAATCTCAGATATCCAAAAATCTCAAAAAGAAGGTGGATGCCGGCTGTTCCAGTCTTTTAACACAACTTTTCTTTGATAATGAGAGCTTTTTATGATTTTCAAGATAAATGTATCTTAGCAGGGATTGAGGTTCCGATTTCATGCGGGGATTATGCCGATTTTAAACAGAAATCAGGTTCTTCGTTTGCTCAGAAACCTGTGAAAACATTTATTTACCACGAAAATTTTGCTCTATTCTAGATAAATATGAACACGATCCAGAGTCGCTCAGAGCAGCAGGATTAGCTTATGCGATTGACCAAATTGTTGACTTAGTCACCAAGATGTGGCAGGGCGTTCATTTATATACGATGAACAATTCCGATACTGCTCATCGAATTTATCAAGCGACGCATACATTTTTTGATAAGTAAGCATGTCCTGACTTGTTTTGGGAATAGGATGTTCTGACCTTTGTTGTTCTGCAGTTGAGCTAGAAACCTTGAAAAGAGTGCTGAAAATGCGCTCTTTTTGGTTTTCTGATAGATAGGAAATGTTAAAGTAATGAAAGAATAGTATCATTATCTCTGACTATTCTACAAGAAAAGGGTTTCAAAAAGAGTATAATAGAAGTAATCAAAGAACGAGGTGAATGAAATGACAGAAAAACGGTTTCGAAGGGCTTTTTTGTGGGTGGTGCGATGCTGCCAATCAATATGAAGGTGGCTGAAATTTAGGTGGGCGTGGTCCGCTACATCTGGATACAGCCAAGCAGTGCGACCTGAAGAACGTCAGAAATTTAGAAGGTTTTTCTGCGCCCATGACCAGAGGCAAAAGTAGAAGGTGCTCTTAATGATAAGGAAGGACTCTATCCCTAAGCGCTGGGGCTCTGACTTTTATCATCGTTATAAGGAAGACATTGCACTTTTTCGCGGAAATGGGTTTTAAAACCTTTCCGCCTTTCTATCGCTTGGAGTCGAATTTTTTCCCTAATGGAGACGATGCAGAGCCCTAATGAAGAAGGGCTGGCTTTTTACGATGCGGTCTTTTGACGAACTATTGAAATATGGCATTGAGCCTTTTAGTGACGTTGTCACACTATGAGACACCGATTCATTTGGCGTTAGAATATGGTGGCTGGAAAGATCGCCGAGTTATTGGCTTTTTTGAGCGCTATGTGCGGACAGTTTTTGAACGTTATAAAAATAAGGTGAAATATTGGCTGACTTTTAATGAAATCAATATTATGGGCATTTCTGGCTATGTTGGCGGTGGACTGCTTTTTGAAGACGGGAAACAAAATTTCCAAGACTTGTATCAAGCAGCACATCATCAATTTGTAGCTAGCAGTTTAGCAGTTAAAGCAGCACGAGAAATCAACCCAGACTTCAAAGTGGGTATGATGCTTGCTCGTATGCAAGCTTATGCGGCTACCTGCAATCCTTTGGATGTCATGGAGGAGATTCAGAAAGATCATGAAAATCTTTTCTTCTCGGATGTACAAGTCAGAGGGAAATACCCAAGTTATGCTCAACGCTTTTTCAAACAAAATGGTATTGAATTGCAGATAGAAGATGGTGACTTAGAGCTTCTGGCGCAATACCCAGTTGATTTCATGTCCTTTAGTTATTATATGTCCCTCTGTGGTACGCGCTCAAGAGGAAGCATCTGGTGAAAAGACTGCTGGTAATTTCTCAATGGGAGAGAAAAATCCTTATCTAGAAGCCTCTGATTGGGGTTGGCAAATTGACCCAGTGGGTCTGCGCATTACCCTCAATAAGCTCTATGACCGCTATCAAGTGCCACTTTTCATCGTGGAAAATGGTCTGGGAGCGTTGGATAAGATAGAAGCAGATGGTGCTATTCATGACAACTATCGAATCGATTATCTCAAGGCGCATATTAAGCAAATGTACGAAGCGATTGAGGACGGAGTGGAGCTTATGGGTTACACGCCTTGGGGCTGTATTGACTTGGTTTCTGCTTCCACTTCTGAGATGAGCAAGCGCTATGGATTTATCTATGTGGATGCAGACGATGAAGGAAATGGAAGTTATGACCGCTCTGCAAGGATTCCTTCTTCTGGTACCAGAAAGTGATTGAAACAAACGGGGCAGCAGCCTTTTAGAAGAATAGAAAGGTCAACAGATGAGCAGAAAAATTATCTTTTTAGATGTAGACGGAACTTTGGTGGATTATGACAATCGCATTCCAGAATCTGCTATTCAGGCTATTCGTCAGGCGCGGGAAAATGGGCATCTGATCTATGTCTGTACGGGACGTAGTAAGGCGGAAATGCCTCAGGAAATCTGGGATATTGGTCTGGACGGTATGATTGGCGGAATGGTTCTATGTGGACATGAAGGCCAGGTTATTATGCATCAGCTGATTCCTTTAGAAGTGGAAAAGAGAGTTGTAGACTGGTTGCATGAGAGAGATTGGAATTTTTATTTAGAAAGCAACAACGGTCTCTTTGCTAGTGAACATTTTCGTGACGCAGCACGTCCGGTCATGAAACTTTATGCCAAGAAAAAAGGCAAAACAGATGCGGAAGTTGAACATCAAGAGGTTGAAGATGTGATGCACGGCATGGTCTTTGGTGGCGAGCTTTACCGAGATGATCTGAATAAAATCAGCTTTATTCTCACTCTTATCAGGGATCACTTGGACTCTAAGGAAGCTTTTTCCAGAGCTCAAGGCTGGTACATGGGGTGGTCGTGGAGAGGAAGCCTCTTTGGCGATCTAGAGTTAAGGATATTACGAAGGCACATGCGATTGATGTACTGCTAGAGTATTTGGGGGCAAAAAGAAGATACAATTGCTTTTGGAGATGCCAAGATTGACATTCCGATGTTGGAATATTGTCAAATTGGGGTTTCTATGGGTAATGGTGGTCCCAGAAATATTAGCCATGGCTGATATGGTGACAGATGATGTGGCCGAGGATGGTCTCTACAATGCCTTTGAAAAATTAGGACTTCTTTAGAGGAATATTTTATGACAAAAACACTTTATTTGATGCGACACGGGCAAACTTTTATTCAATAAGCAGCATCGGATTCAAGGTTGGTGTGACGCCCCTTGACGGACTTAGGAGTGTATCAGGCTCAGGTGGCTAGGGCAATATTTTAAAAATGCAGGAATTACGTTTGATACGGCTTACAGCTCAACATCTGAGCGTGCTTTATGATACCTTAGAAATTGTTACAAATGGTAGTCTTTCTTATCAGCGGGTTAAAGGCCTCAAGGAATGGAATTTTGGAACCTTTGAAGGAGAAAGTGAAGACCTCAACCTCCCTTTGCCATATGAAGATTTTTAGACCTATGGTGGCGAATCTCAAGACCAAGTTCGAGAGCTGCATGGCTGCAACCATCCTACAGCTCATGCAAGAAACGAAAGGCAAGTCTGTTCTCATGGTATCTCACGGTGGTGCTATGGCTAATTTTGCTCGTGCTTGGAAAGATAATTGGCAACTGGATGAGTTGAGTCACATGACAAATTGTGGAATTCTGAGGTTTACTTTTAAAAATGACCAATTTTATTTAAAAGAGGTGATTGGGCATGATTTTAGTGGCTGGGAGGACAAATGAAAGATTTATATTTAATGCGGCATGGTCAAACTTTTTTCAATCAAGAAGGGCTGGTGCAAGGAGTATGTGATTCACCGCTGACTGATTTAGGTATAGAGCAAGCCAAGCAAGCGCGAGATTTTTTCGAGAAAAATGGCATTGAATTTGGCGGTATCTACTCTTCCACTCAAGAGAGGGCTTCTGACACCTTGGAAATTGTGACTGGTCGAACAGACTACAGCCCGTCTCAAAGGGAGTGAAAGAGTGAATTTTGGACTTTTTGAAGCTCAGCCAGAAAGATTGCAGCCTAAGTTTCGAGCTGGTGCGGTATCTTTTGAAGATTTATACGTGCCTTATGGGGGTGAAGACGTGGCTCAAGTAGGAGAACGCATGCTGACCTCTCTGACAGAAGTCATGAAAAACGCCTGCTGTTGAGAATCCAACATTGGTCGTCAGTCACGGTGGCGCTATGTGGGCTTTTCTATCTAAAGATGCAGGCTATATTTGCCCTGATCCTAATATTTATTTCAGCAACTGTGCCATTTGTCATTACCAATATGAAAACGACCAGTTTTCTGCTTCGACAAGTTATTGACCCATTGGCTAAAAACGGTCTATGACTTGTAACGACAACTTACTTATTATCGCTTGATCTCTTATAGAGGAAAATAGCATAGAGTGGTTGTTTATAGTTGAATAAAAGAAAGAAAATGATGACCGAAACCATCATTTTTCTTTCTTTTATATGTAATTTTCTCAAATTTCTTTTTTTCTGTAGGTGATTGCATTAGTAAACTATCCTGGGCTCAAGTATATACGAAAAATCTCGAAGAATTTTTCGAGATCTGCAATATTATAAAAGCTATTCTTCTGTCACCCACACGCTTCTGGTGAAGATCATGGAGAGTAGAGCTAATCCAGCAAGTCCCTACTCCTACGTACCAGTAGGGGAGGTCCATTGTGGTGGAGCGTCCAGACAGGTTGACAATGCCACGAAAGAGAACGCCAGTAGCAATGGTTGCAACCGCAGAATTCCAAAAGATTGAGACTGAGCCGTGAAAGATTGGGATGATTTTTTGAAAAATCAGAAGTACCATCCCTCCTACCAGTGGCGCTCCAAAGAGATAATGCATATAAACTGAAGTCTCACCAAAGCTGAAGTGCTCGTAAATACGACTAAAAATGAAGAAAAAAATATTGTGATTAAGGTATAGACAATGGCTGTCTTTTTGAACCGTTTCTTGCTTGCTTTAGTAACTCGATGTAGACAATGTCACTCACCGCCCTTTCTGAAATTGTTCCGTTTGTTGTTGGTTTATTGATGACCTTACCATTGAAGTAAAGAGTAGACGATCCTCCTCCGTCAAGGTTATAAGCTGTTTTCACACAGTAAGATTTCATAACTTCTGCGAGTTCATAGAGAGAAAGTCCCGCGCTTTCTGAAGTTCGACCGTCTGATACAACGATAATATAGTGATTTTTGTCAATCATTCCAATAGCTGTACGCGGATTGGAAGACATGGATTGCTCCTACTTCCGAATTGCTTGAAACAGCAATCTTACCGTTTTTCAACCAAAGTTGACCAAAAGGCAAGAAGGTTTACAACACCTTTTTTAACCAAGTCATCAGCAGAAACATCATTTTCGTAAACAATTCCGAAGCTCCCATCTTTATAAATTGCTAAGTCACTGTTGCTAGCGTCTTCACGTACGGTATCTCGATAGACAACACCGTTACGGATGACATAGCCAGTCGTGTTGGCTCCGTAGTAGTCTCCGCTGATAGCAAGAATGGCATTGTTATTGGCTGCTGTGACAGAAGTCTTAGCAGTCACGTTATTTCCATAAGTATTTTGCGCTAGAGCGGTTTTTGAGATATTCAGGCGAGCTGACCGTAATATCTCGCAATGTATACTTTCGTGTTGCTGACGGTTTTTGTAGTAATCTTTACTGAAATATTATCGTCTTTATAGCTCGTATCAGTCGTTGTGGCATTTGTTGTGGCTTTAGTAGCAGTTGTACTTGTCGAGCTTGAAGAAGATTTTACAGTTGTAATAGACTCTGACAAGACAAAGGTTTTTTAACATTGAGTAGGTAAATGATCCTGTCAGCAAAAATGCCAAAGAGACTGGCATAAGCATAGGATTTTTAAATAATTTCATGATAAAGTATGAGTCCTTTCCTTGAAAAATAAACTTTTGAACGAGCCAAGAGAGGCAAAAAGCAGTGCGCTCGACAATGATTTTAACAATCAGCAAATTGAGACCGAAGATGGCGTAAAAGAGTCTAATCAAAAAGGGTGTCAAGGATAAACAAGCCTCAAGGCTAGCCCGAAATAACCAGTACCCTGTTTTAACAACACTGTCTTTATTTTTAAAGACCAATCTTTTGTTTGCGGAGTAATTGAAAAATCGAGCTAGTGACACGAGCCACTCCGTTTGCTAGTAAAATTTTGAGACTAGTTGGAACCGCAGCAAGCACCAAAAGAGTGCCAGAGCATAGACGATATAGTCAATCGAAAAACTACTAATTGAAGAAAGAGCAAACTTTAAACATATCTTTATAAATCATGAGCCCATCTCGTACCGGTCTAAAGTGAGAAGCTTTGATTGTCATTGATATAAACTGTCTCGATTGGAACTTCAATGATAGGGATATTCTTTTGGAAGCAGCTAGTAACATATTCATTTCATATTCATAACGCTGCCCTTCAACCTCCAACATAAACGGAATCATGTTGGTTGTAAATCCACGAAGTCCTGTTTGGGTGTTCGTCACGGAAACACCAGTCTGTTGCTTAAACAGAAATCGTGTTAATTTATTTCCAAAAGCCGAACGCAAAGGAACGTTGCCAGAAAAAGATCGAGTTCCCAAAATCAATCGATTAGGGTTTTCTTGAGCCTTTTTGCTCACTCGGAAAATATCCCAAAGTTTGTGTTGACCGTCTGCATCAGCTGTGACCACTGTCCCATATTGACCTAAGGAATCGATATAAGAAAAAGCAGTTTTTAATGCCTGCCCCTTGCCTTGATTGGTCATATAGCTTAGAACCGTAGCGTATTTTTCTGAGCTTCTCGAAAAATCGAATCATCACTAGTCGGGACTGCCGTCATTTGACTCACAATGACTTGCAGTGAACTCTTTTGCCTTCACTTTTTGCAACAAAGATGAAGGAGATTGAGGTCAGGGTTTGTAAGCGGGAATGACTAAATAGTTCATGGGTTTACTCCTTTCTTAGAAAAGTGATAGAAAAGTTACACACTAGTATAGATAGAGCATAGCTTAAAAGCTAACTGATATCAGCTTTTTTTAAGGTTTTGAAGTGGAAATGTAAAGGAAAAACATGCTAAAAAGAAGATGTATAAGGCTGTTTCAAAAACACATACAAATTTTTTTCTTGCTATTTCCCAAAAAGTTTAGTATAATAATTATTCGTGAGAAAACCTCACTTACCCCTTGCAATGTCTAGGGGTCATTAGACCAAAAGGAGGAAAAATCAATGGCTAAATACGAAATTCTTTATATTATTCGTCCAAACATTGAAGAAGAAGCAAAAAACGCTTTGGTAGCACGCTTTGACTCTATCTTTGACTGACAACGGTGCAACTGTTGTTGAATCAAAAAGACTGGGAAAAACGTCGTCTCTGCATACGAAATCCAAGGTTTCCGTGAAGGACTTTACCACATCGTAAACGTTGAAGCTGAAGACGCAGTCGCTTTGAATGAATTTGACCGTCTTTCAAAAATCAACGCTGACATTCTTCGTCACATGATCGTCAAACTTGACGCATAAGAAGGGTTACTATGATAAATAACGTTGTACTTGTGGGTCGGATGACCCGAGATGCCGAACTTCGCTATACTCCGCAAAAATCAAGCGGTCGCAACTTTTACTCTATGCTGTCAATCGCAACTTTTAAAAATCAAAGTGGCGAGAGAGAAGCAGATTTTATCAACGTTGTGATTTGGCGTCAGCAGGCAGAAAATCTTGCAAATTGGGCTAAAAAGGAGCCCTCATCGGAATTACCGGTCGGATTCAGACGCGTAACTACGAAAATCAGCAAGGTCAACGTGTCTATGTGACAGAAGTGGTAGCTGATAATTTCCAATTGTTGGAAAGCCGTGCCAGCCGTGAAGGTCAATCTTCTGGTAGCTATACTTCTAATAACTTCGGAAATTCATCTTCCAATTTTGGGGAACTCAACTTCTGTTAACCAAGTACCCCAACTTTTTCTCGTGATGAAAATCCATTTGGGAATACCAATCCAATGGATATCTCAGATGACGATCTACCATTTTAATGGACAAACAGAATAAATGATATAAAGGAGAAAGAACATGGCTCAACAACGTCGTGGCGGATTTAAACGCCGTAAAAAAAGTTGATTACATCGCAGCAAACAAGATTGAATATGTTGATTACAAAGATACTGAGCTTCTTAGCCGTTTCGTTTCAGAACGTGGGAAAATCCTTCCTCGTCGTGTAACAGGAACTTCAGCTAAAACCAACGTAAAGTAACAACAGCTATCAAACGCGCTCGCGTAATGGCTTTTGATGCCTTTCGTAAACGAAGACTAAAATATAAAATGAGCATGAATTTCATAAAATCATGCTCATTTTTTAAAACTCAATCAGCAACTAAATAGGTTGCTTTTTCTTATGCTCAAAATTATTTGAAACGGTTACTAAAAATATTTATCAGATCTTATTCAAAACATCCACCCTATTGAAACAAGCGGATGTATAATAAAAATATGACTAAAGTTGTCTTTGGTGCGGTTAAAGCACTGCGTGATATTGAATTTCTTTTTGAGATAGAAACGCAGTGCCAAACGTTGCTCCGCCAAACACTAGAATAAATAAGTTTGGTAGTTTTTGGATTTAAAAACTGTTGGCAACAGGAAGGTTGTTCCATAAAGAACAACAGCCCATCAAAATCGTAGCAGCTGAAATGATAAGAAGCGATTTGAAGAATGGTGGCTTTTGACTTTGATCTTGATCGAATAATAAAAACGGTAAATAAAGTAATACATTCCGTAAAAATACGAGTGCCCCCCACTGCGCTACCAAGTACAATCGTCACAATACCATAATTGCTAGATTTTTTTGGAGAATAAGTTAACACTACTATTTAAGATAGTAAACAAACTAAAGACAAATAAGAAAGCATCCATAATCATGAGATACGGATTGGTATTTTCTTTGATAGTTTGAGCTTCTTTTTGTTTTGCTTCTGAAAAATTGCTGCCCAAACAGTAGGTGCTCCATAAAAGTCCGCGAGCGGTAATTCCTTTTGCTTGATTTTTCAAGAATGGTTGGATGATTTCTCTAGCAGGGCTTTGATTTCTTCGTCTGTCTTTCCATCTTTGATGAGTTGATGGGTTGCGATCGGATGAATTCCTGATTCTTTTACTGAGTTTATCCAAAGAAACTTGTGTCATAAGATCTCCTTTTAATTAGAAATAATTTTTTTGTGAATAAGGTAAACAGTCAGGAAACACTGATCGCAAAAGGCGATGAAAATAATAATCCAAAAAAAGCATGTGGTTCCCCCATTGAGTGGTAAGTCATTATTTTTGAAGTTCATTCCATAGGCTGAGAAAAATCATGGTTGGAATGGACATGACAATCGTCACCAAAGCTAGAGCTTTCATGATGTTGTTTTGATTATTTGAAATGATAGAAGCAAAACGTATCTGTCATACTGTGCAAGATATTTCCATAAATATCTGCCATCTCAATTGCCTGTTGAGTTTCGATGAGTGTGTCTTCTAGCAAATCCTCATCTTCCAAATATTTTTGATATTACTTGTAGCGCTGGTTAATTTTTTAATTACACGCTCATTGGTTTTTAAGGACGCTTTTGAAATAGACAATCGTTTTTCAAGTTCCATGAGTTCAATCAGTTCTTCATTCCGAGTTGACTTGTGTAGCTGACTTTCAATTTGCTCGCTTTTACGATCAATGGAACGAAGCGCTGTCAAATACAGCTCGGCGTTTCGATAAAGAATTTGGAAAATAAAGCGAGAACGCATAAATGTATAGAAATTACGTAATCGTCGATTAATAAAAATATCGAGCAATGGAAGTTTTTCCAAACAGGTAGTAATAATCGCATCTTCGGTAATAATAATCCCTAGAGGGATGGTTACATAGTAAGTCTGATTATTTCGCTCCTCTGTAATTGGAACATCCACGATAATCAGGGTATACTCATCTTCGATGGTAACACGTGACATTTCTTCTGCATCGAGCGGCGCTCGTCAAGTCCGTAATATCAATGTCAAAGGCATTGGAAATTTCAGTAGACTCGCTTTGAGAAGGGTTGACTAAATTGATCCAAGTCCCCGACTCAAGCGTATCAATTTCTTTAAATTCAGTTGTTGTCGATAGAAAGACTTGTTTCATATTTTTCCTCCTTCAGTTATTTGTACACCGTACTATTATACTATAAATTCCGAGTTTTTGGGTAAAAGATTGAAGAAAATTTTGTTATAATAGAAAGAAGTTTAAAATAAAGTGTGGTAAGAATGCAGGATAAAATTATCATTCATGGAGCGCGAGCCCATAATTTAAAAAATATTGATGTTACGATTCCGCGAGACAAAGCTGGTTGTCGTGACTGGTTTGTCTGGTTCAGGGCAAGTCTAGTCTAGCTTTTGACACTCTATGCAGAGGGACAACGGCGTTATGTAGAAAGTTTGTCGGCTTATGCCCGTCAATTTTTGGGCAACATGGAAAAACCAGATGTGGATTCAATTGACGGTCTTAGCCCTGCTATTTCCATTGACCAAAAAACGACTAGCAAGAATCCTCGTTCAACAGTCGGAACAGCTACAGAAATCAATGATTACCTCCGTTTGCTCTATGCGTGTGGAACCCATATTGTATCAATGGGCATGGAGCTATTAAAGCTTTCTTCTGTAGAACAAATCGTCAATCAAAGTTTTGGAATTGCCCGAACGTCAGCGATTACAAATTTAGCGCCAGTTATCCGTAAGAAAAAGGACAGCACAAGACAATCTTTTGATAAAAATTCAAAAGATGGGTATGTACGAGTGCGCGTGGACGGAGACGTTTATGATGTAACTGAAGTTCCCAGAGCTTTCTAAACGAAAAACACGATATCGAAGTAGTGATGGACCGAATTGTCATTAAGGGACGGTGTACGCAGTCGGTTGTTTGATTCGATTGAAGCAGCCTTAAGAATTGCAGACGGTTATGTGGTGATCGACACGATGGATGGCAAAGGAATTACTCTTTTCTGAGCATTATGCTTGTCCAGTCTGTGGCTTTTTACGGCACCTGAGTTGGAGCCTCGTCTCTTTTTCTTTTAATGCACCATTTGGCTCTTTGCCCTGATTGTGACGGTCTTGGGTGTGAAGTTGAAGTGGACTTTGGATATGGTGGTTCCTGACAGTAGTAAAGACCTTGCGAGAAGGCGCCTTAGCTCCGTGGAATCCCTATTTCTTCAAATTACTATCCTCAAATGCTAGAGCAGGCAATGATGGAATTTGGTATTGATATGGATAAACCATTTGAGGAACTGACCGAAGATGAACAGCAACTAATCTTTCTTGGTTCTGAAGGGATGAGAATTTCATTTTCCATTATGAGAAATGAATTTGGTGGCGTGCAGATATCGACATTCCTTTTGGAAGGAGTGGTAACCAATATAAACCGTCGCTACCATGAGACCAATAGTGATTTCCACCTGTACCCAGATGCAAACTTATATGAATGAGCTGACGTGCAAGCTGTCATGGTTATCGATTGAATCCACAAGCCTTTTGTCTGTTAAAGTAGGTGTGAGAATGGTCTCAATATTGGCCCAAGTGTCTGATTTGTCTATTGCAGATCACTTTAGAATTGATTTCTCATCTGACACCGACTGAAAACGAGCGACTATTGCAACGCCGATTATCAAAGAAATCTCGAGATCGCTTGACTATTTTCTTCATAATGTCGGACTTAATTATCTAACCCTATCTCGTTCTGCAGGCACGTTGTCTGGTGGTGAGAGTCAGCGGATTCGCCTGACGACTCAAATTGGTTCCAACCTCAGTGGTGTTCTTTATATCTTGGATGAGCCCTCTATTGGTCTACACCAGCGGGATAACAATCGCTTGATTGCCAGTCTCAAGAAAAATGCGCGATTTGGGCAATACCCTCATCGTAGTTGAACATGATGAGGATACCATGCTGAAGCTGATTGGTTAATTGATGTTGGGACCTGGAGCAGGCGTTTTCGGTGGCGAAATTGTTGCGGCAGGAACGCCAGATCAGGTTGCGAAAACAAAAATCCATTACAGGTCAATACTTGTCAGGGTAAACGCAAGATTGAAGTTCCGCTAGAACGCCGAGTTGGAAATGGGCGCTTTATTGAAATCACAGGTGCGCAAGAGCACAATTTGCAAAAATATCACAGCCGTTTCCTCTAGGAAAAATTTCATAGCTGTGACAGGTGTTTCTGGTCTCGGAAAGTCTACTCTGGTTAATTCGATTTTGAAAAAGGCGATTGCGCAAAAGCTCAATCGAAATTCAGATAAACCGGGGAAATTTAAAAAGATTTCAGGATTGAGCATATCGATCGTTTGATTGATATTGACCAGAGCCCGATTGGCCGAACACCAAGATCCAATCCAGCGACGTATACATGGCGTTTTTGATGACATTCGCGACCTCTTTGCTAAGACCAACGAAGCTAAGATTCGTGGGTATAAAAAGGCGTCTTCTCTTCAATGTGAAGGGGGACGCTGCGAGGCCTGCTCTGGGGATGGGAATTATCAAGATTGAGATGCACTTTTTACCAGATGTTTATGTTCCCTTGTGAGGTTTGCCATGGAACACGGTACAATAGTGAAACCTTGAAGTGCATTAAGGAGAAAGACATATGCCCAAGTTTTGGATATGACGTGTCAATGATGCAGTGGAATTTTTCTAAGACATATTCCGAAAAATCGAGCGGAAGTTGCAGACGATTAAAGATGTTGGGTTAGGGCTTATGTGACCTTTGGGCAACCTGCAACAACTCTTTCTGGTGGGAGGCTCAGTGGATGAAACTAGCTCAGGAACTTCATGTGCTCAACAGGTAAGTCTTTCTATATTCGATGAACCAACACAGGGTCTTCACACAGAAGATATTGCTAAACTCCTAAAAAGTTTTAGCTCGTTTTTGTGGATGACGGCAATACTGTTCTTGGTCATCGAACATAATTTAGACGTGATTAAAAATGGCAGACCACATTATTGACCCTTGGACCAGAAGGTGGTATTGGTGGAGGTACTATTATTGCTACTGGTACACCAGAAGTTAGAGTAGCTGCAAACTCTGTTAGCTATACTGGGCCAGTATCTAAAAAGGAAAGTTAAAATAAGATTTAAAGACTCTGCTTTTTAGGCAGAGTCTTTTTATAATAAATTACGAATTTTTCTTTTTATAAATGGGTTAAGAGAATAGTGTTTATCCAGATATTCTAGGAGTGCTTTGAGCAGACTCAGAAATGCGTTCGTAACCTTGCAAAAAGTGAGGCAATTGCTTGGCTTCCTTTGGATAACCTTCTTCAAATCGTCTGTTGGTATTAAAGATATCTATAAAATTAGATTTAGAAGTTGTTTCCAAACTGATTAGTTCAGTCCAAAGCTTGACGGATCTGTTTTGGATCAAATCATAAGCAGCTAATTTTTCGCCTCGCTGATAGCGACCTAGCCCTAAATATAGATTACATGAAATTTCTCCCAACAGCCATTCACGGTCTCTGTTTTCTTTTGATGGCAGTCTTTGTAGGCTGACAGATTGTTCTCATCAAAACCGACCTCCTTCCAGATAATCTTGCTTTCATCGAAGGGAATGTTTACTAGTTCATGAGCTTCAAAGACAGCAAATTCACAAAAACATCATCTTCAAATAGAACCTTATGTCCGTCCACTGTATTTTTGGTAGTGAAATGCAATTGGTTCTAGCTTACTTAACCAGGTTAGGTCTTGGATATAGGTCTGCTTTGTAGCCATCTTTTACAATAACAAAGAAGTCTCAAATCTGAGTACTGATCCAATCGTTCTCTTTCTGTTGCGCAAGAACCAAGTGCCAGCAAAAGCTAGTGCTTGTTTCGAATCTTTTAGAGACTGACCAATCTCATCTAGTCTTTGTAACAGTAATTTGTTTTTATTCATATCGTTACCTCATTCTTTTCTTGTTTAACAAAAAATTATACATTTAGCGCTTTCAAATGTCAATTTTCATCTAATCCTAACTATATAGATTGTATTATTTTTCGGTATGCTATAATAAATTGAATCATTTTACGGAGGTTTTCTATGTTATCAAGAGTTGAAAAAATTAGAAGTAGCACTTGAGACAGACAGATTGTGATGCTGTCTTTAGTAACCAATCTTAAAGAATATTTACTATCTGACGGGTTTTAGTGGAACTGAAGCAACTGTTTTATCAGTAGAATCGCTCGAATTTTTCTGACTGACTCACGCTATACCTGATTGCCAAAGGCGTGGTCAAAGGATTTTGATATTATCGAAACGCGGATGCTTTTGTCAGAAATTGCGAAGATCATTGCAGATGATAAAAATAGAGACTATTGGATTTGATGACGAAATTTCTATCATTCTTTCAAAAACTCTCGAAGATCTCAGGTTATAAGCTGACAGCAATGACCGCTTTCATTGAAAAAGCTACGCATGATCAAAGATGAGGGAGAATTGATACGATTCGAAAAGCTTGTCAAATTTCTGATCGTGCTTTCAGATGTCTTGGATTTTATCAAAGCCAGGTGAGACAACGGAGCTGGCAGTCATGAACTTTTAGATGCTCGCATGCGGGCAGCTTGGCGCGTCAGGAGCTTCTTTGACTTTATTATTGCATCAGGTTATCGCTCTGCCATGCCGCATGGGGTTGCCAGCGAGAAGGTCATCCAGACAGGTGAGACCTGACAATGGATTTTGTGTTAGTTATAATCACTATGTCAGCGATATGACACGAACTATTCATGTTGGTCATGTGACGGATGAAGAGCGTGAGATTTACGATATTGTATTACGGAGCAACCAAAGCTCTGATTGAGGTGCTGAAAGCTGGTAGTGAGTCGCATTGAGTTTGATCATACCGCGCAAAAGTGATTAACGATGCAGGTTACGGACAATATTTCACACACGGGATTGGGCATGGATTGGTCTTGATATTCATGAAATCCCTTATTTTGGGAAAATCTCTGAGCCGATTGAAGCAGGTATGGTCTTAACAGATGAGCCAGGTATTTATTTTGGACGAAAATACGGCGTGTGGATCGAAGATGACATTCTCATCACAGAAACAGGTTGTGAGCTTTTAACGCTTGCACCGAAAAGAGTTAATTGTTATTTGAGAATTGTCAATGTTTATGGATAAAAATAAAAGAGAAATCTATTTTAAAAAGAGGTAATAATAATGATTGAAGCAAGTAAGCTGAAAGCTGGTATGACGTTTGAAACAACGGACTGAAAAATTGATTCGTGTCCTTGAAGCAAGCCACCATAAACCAGGTAAAGGGAATACTGTTATGCGTATGAAATTACGGGATGTACGCACAGGTTCAACTTTTGATACAACTTACCGCCCAGAAGAAAAATTTGAACAAGCGATTATCGAAACTCGCCCAGCACAATACTTTCATACCAAATGGATGACACAGCCTATTTCATGGATACAGAGTCATTTGAACAATATGAAATCCTAGTAGCAAAATGTAGAGCAAGAATTGAAATTTATTCTTGAAAATTCAGAAGTGAAAATTCAATTTTACGGAAGCGAAGTTATCGGATAGTTACAGTTCCAACGACTGTAGAATTAGTCGTAACAGATACACAACCTTCTATTAAAGGAGCAACGGTGACAGGTTCTGGTAAGCCTGCTACTCTTGAAACAGGTCTTGTGGTCAACGTACCGGACTTTATCGAAGTTGGACAAAAATTGATTATCAATACGCAAGAAGGAACCTACGTTTCTCGTGCATAATTTATGCTGAGAACTAAAAGTTCTGAATTACTATAAAACATAGGCTCAGAGCCTGATCAAAAGTTATTTAGGTTTGAACGTTTTTGTGTCTTAAGAAAGGACAAGTTATGGCAACTGAACAATTAGGCGAAATCGTTATCGCACCACGTGTCTTAGAAAAAATTATTGCCATTGCAACGGCTAAAGTGGACGGTGTTTACTCTTTCGCAAATAAAAGCATGTCTGACAGCCTTGCAAAACGCTCTTTAGGACGTGGCGTCTATCTTCATACCGCCAGTGATGGTGAAACTAACTGTTGACATTTATATACTAGAATACGGTGAGGTTCCAGCAGTAGCTGTTGCTATTCAAAAAGCCGTTAAAAGTGCTGTTTCTGATATGGCAGAAGTTGAATTATCCGCAGTGAACATCCATGTAGCGGGTATTGTGCCTGAAAAAACACCAAAACCAGATTTAAAAAGATTTGTTCGATGAGGATTTTCAATGACTGATGTACAACTGGAAGCAAGAAGAGAACTACATGAACGTGCATTTCAAGCATTAATGAGTTTGGAATATGAAAAGACATTGTAGAAAGGTGTCGTTTTGCATATCTCTATGATAAAGATATGACAAACGATTCTGATGTGGAAACTTCCAGCCTTTTTATTGAACCTTGTCATGGGTGTTGAAACAGTCTAAAAACGAGTTGGATGACAAGCTTAGCCAGTACTCTAAAAGAAGGTTGGACTTTGGAACGTCTTTACATTGGTAGAAAAATATTCTTCGCTTGGGATTGTTTGAGATGACAGATTTGATACACCTCAACTAGTCGCAATCAATGAAGCAATTGAGCTATCTAAAAATTCTCAGATGAAAAATCGAGCAAGTTTATCAATGGCATTTTTGAGTAAATTTGTTATAGAATAACTTTTTAAGAAGAAATGAAATATAGAATTGAGAGGACGAATTTCGTTCTCTCTCTTTTTCAATCGCTGAACAGCTTCAGAAGACATCTGAAGTGACAGGGATGCTGTTCACGAGACCCAAAAAGAGATGCACTAAGATATAGATAGAAGAAAACCAAAGGGTTCTCCTCATGTTATCCTTAAAAAGGTAAGTATAAGGAAGGAGAAGGAAATGGAGTTCAAGGAGTTATATGTCAAGGTGAGAGGAATTGTGTTGAAGTGTCGGAGGAATATATGTCCACCTGTGGGAATTAAGCGATTGGGACCAAGAGGGCATGTTGGTGCTCTATCAGTTGGTGAGTCGCTATCCGCAGCTGGTAGAGTCAGAAAGTCAGCTCTATGTTTACTATAAGACCAGTGTCGTAATCATATCTTGGACATCCTCCGTAAGCAGGAAAGTCAAAAACGCAAAACTTGATCGTCAAGCTTATGAAGAAGTGAGCGAGATTGGTCACAAGCTCAGCCTAAAAGAACTATATCTGGATGAATTGGTGATTCTCCGAGACCAGCTAAAAGCTATCGAGCTCAACTGAGCCCAGAGAAACAAGAGCAGTACGAGCGCTTACTAGCCGATGAACGATTCAAAAGCGCCAAGCTCATGATTCGAGAATTAAGAGCTCCACTTAAAAGACTCATAGCGATTAAACTAAGTCAGAACTTTTCCCCTTTTTAAAGGTCATTTTCATTTTGCTACCTCTAAAAATTTAATTCACTCATTTTTCCTTGACATGGAACGCGTTCCAGATTGTGACAATGAAGTCGTTAGCGAAGAAATAAGATTTGAACTCGGAGGAGCGCAAATCCATAAAGAAAAAGGAGAGAAAATCATGCAAACAAGAACGATTAAACGTATTTTTACTGATATGGATGGGACACTTTAAATTCAAAGGGCAAGTTTTTCGAAAGGAATGCCAGATGCATTCGCAGAGCAGCCATTCCGATTACGTTGGTCTCGCGCGTGCGCCAATGGAGATGCGTGAGGCTATTGAATTGTTGGTTTGCAAGGTCCGCAAGTGGGCTTTTTAATGGTGGTTTAATTTATGAGGTTGTCAATCATCAAATCCGTCCGCCGCACACCAAGATTGTTTTTCAAGCCAGACCGCGGCAACGATTTTACAGGCCGTGCGGTAGCATTTTCCACAGGTCAGTCTCTGAGTTATTATGACTTGAATCATTGGTAGCAGGATACAATAGATGAAGGAATTCGTTTACGAATACGACTTGACTCATCAGGCACCGACTCAAGTCTGCATGATGAAGATTATTTTCTTTCAGCTCAGATAATCTGTTTAAAAATCATGATGATTAGCTTTTGAAGAGGAAGAAATGCAAGATTTGCAGACTTATCTGAATAGTCTAGGACCAACTAGTGTTACAATTCTGCGTTCTGGTCGATTTTATTTAGAAATCACCAGCAAAGAAGTTCGAAAATCATCAGGATTGATTACATTAGCCGGAAAGAAAATCTGAAAAGAAGAAACAGCTGCCTTTGTGGACGGTCACAATGACATTCCGATGCTAGAAATGGTTGGTTTTCCGATTGTCAGGACAATGCCTTAAGGATGTGAAGGCCATGCTTTTAAAATTACCAAGAGTAACGATGAGGACGGAGTTAGTTACGGAATTCCAGGTATCTCGTCAGTTAAGCTTGAAAATCAGAAAGGAACCTGATGACCAATATTCGAGAAATAGCGAAGTTGAGAGGCTATTCGGGTCCAGTGTGTCGCGCGTGCTCAACAATCACCCATATGTATCAGACGAGGCACGGGAGAAAATCCTGCAAATTGTCAGAGAACTGGACTATACTCCAAATCTAGTCGCAAAAGAACTGAGTTTGGGCAATCACTATAAAGTGGTGTAGTCATTCTTCGCGTGCGTCACACTTATCTTTACCAAGCTCATCAACGGTATGTTGGATCAAGCGCAGAGAGTGCCTATAATTTGCTGCGTTTTTGCCGTCTCAGTATGACAAAGAACTAGAGATTCAGTACCTGAACAATTGCGAGGTCAGGCTTTTGATCATTTGATTTTTCACCACGAAGCATAGATTTGGAAACCATTGCTTCCTATGCTAAGTACGGAAATATTGTCTGCTTAGAAAAGGTAAACCATTCTCAACTGAGTAGTGTCTATGTGGATCGCAAACCAGCTTGCAGAGAAGCTTTTCGCTGGTTGAAAGAACTGGGTTATCAACATTTAGCCCTTATTTTCACTGCGTAAAGACAGCGAAGTTCCACCCATCGTATGGTCAGGAGGCTTATGATGAAGTTCACGGCCTCGAGCATGCCCGGTGATTATTGAAGGCGTTGCGATAGAAGAAGACGCTTATCAGAAAGCTTCTGAATCGTGGAAACACCCAGAGATAGACTGTATTTTTTCAAATGGAGATGACGTGGCAGCAGGTTTTATGCAGGCTATTATGAAGAAACTGGAAAACAGCTACCCTTCATCATGGGCAAGCAAAAATACTAGCTGGGACGTCTCTTGAGTCTTTCTACCATTGACAACAAAATCCTACCAGCTAGGCTCAGTGGAAAGCTTGCAAGTGTTGTCTAAAGACAAAAGAACCATTGTGCTCAAACTCAGAGTCTATCCAGCGATAAGAGACTTGTTGTTTTTCAAACCTAGCTATTTATTTAACAAAGAAGAGTTTGGGACAAAAAGATTTCACTAAAAATCTTAATTATTAAGTCTTCAAATCTATAATGATCAGGAAAAAGCGAACAAAGCAGAATTTCGATTACCAGAAAACTAGTTTTGTTCTGCTTTTTATATTTGAGGTTGGACTTTTGTCCCATCCCTTTTTACTGAAATTTTTCTAAACAGAAAAATATTGACAAGAAAAAGTAGACAATGTATACTTTTTGAGGGAAAATGAAACGAAAATACGGCAGAGTTAAAAGAAAGATTGATCCAGACGGGGATCAAAGAGATTGAAGATCATGGTATCGACCAGCTATCACTCGAGGACTGTCGCTCAAATCCTGCGGTGTTACTCACGGCACCCTCACTGGCATTTTGAAAGCAAGGAAAAACCATTTAAAAGTTGTTTTAAAGCGCCTTTCGTTTTTCTCAACCAAGAGATCCCAAAAAGATCGATTGGAAGGCTTCTGCACGAAATCAATTGGCCCAAATGATTTAACTTTATCCTTCAGAAGGATTACTCTCATTTTGAAAGTCCCTTCATTAAATTTTAAGTAGTGAAAGTCACCAGGATACTATTTTCGCTGATTCTGATTTGCCAGGATTCGCTGCATTTAAACTGGATTGTTTTAGAGCTGTAAGGAGTGAAGGTTTTACCAACAGTGAAGCTGAAACACTGTTTCACTTTTTAGAGTTTTATCTTTAGGTCTTGCTGTTTTGATGAACAGTCCCATTGACGTGACTGGACAACAAAGCCATCCAGACTAACATTGAGCATGTGCTTTGATGTCTATATAAAAGGGAGAACGGTCATGAAAATCTTAATTGTTTTTACTCATCTCAAACCTCAAGGTTTTAATGGTGCTATTCTCAAGCAAGTCCAAACCAATCTTTCTGAGCGCATTCGTCAAAAACCTTAGATTTATATGCTGAACAGTTTGATCCAATCTTACGATTTGATGAAAATCAAAAACGCCGCGATTTGGCTAAGGTTCCTGAAATAGAGAAATACCGTGATCTTGTCACTTGGGCAGATCACCTAATCTTTATTTTCCCGATTTGGTGGAGCGGATGCCGGCTATTCTCAAAGGATTTATTGACCGAGTATTTGTAGCTGGTTTCGCTTATTCTTATAAAAAAGTCGGTTTTGAAGGGCACTACAAGGAAAATCTGCTTGGATTATCACCACCCATAATACGCCGTCCTTGTGCTGCCTTTATTCAGGATTACGGTAAAGTTCTGAAAATCAAATTTTAAAAATCTGCGCTGTCGCACCGGTTAAGTTAACACAATTAACAAATGTTGAAAAAATTTCTGATGAACAGCGCCAGCAATTCTTAGAAACCATCACTCAAACAGCCCGTCGTATTTTAAAAATAAGGATGATTAAAGCAGAAATAGTACGATGACAGCTGAAAACTAGCTAATAACCATTTATGAAACATTTTTGAAAAACCTGCGTAAAACTGCTATAATGGAAGTGGAAAAATTAAGGAGGTGTCACTGATGGAGTATAAGGAAGTGGAATGCAGGTTAGTAGATCATGGAATCAGAGAGTATAAAATTTAAAGGAATCAAGATTTATAGTAACAGCCGTTTTTTCTGAAGATAGGACAATCTATAAAACGATTTATCTGACACCCAAGAAGAACCTTGTTCACTATCAAAGAGAAGATCTCAACTATGATTCAGAGTGGTGGCTCAGAAAGCATATGATCTACCATTCTACCATCAGCAAGAGGCAGACACGTGTTTTCAAAATTTGCCAAGCTTTTTGCTGAGTTAAGCTTCTCACCTAGACAAATCTACTATCAACAAGTTGGAGCAAAAAGTTAGCGGCAGGTGCTTATTGAAAACCTTGAATATTTAACTTTACAGACAGCCAGTCTTTTACGGACTGTTTTTGTATGAAGTCAGTTGCATTGTTTCATGTGACATTTGTCTATGTTATTGATAAATTGTAAAAATATAGTGCAACAAAAAAACTCATAGCGTTTCATTGGTGTAAACTGTAAGTAACCACACAAACAGAACCCGAGGAAAAACTATGAGCTACTCCCATCTTACCATAACCGACCGAATAAAGATAGAAACCTACTTGGAATTAGGTTTGAAACCTTGCCAAATTGCAAAGTAAACTTGGCGTCCATAAGTCTACCATTTCAAGAGAGTTAAGACGATGCCAAAATGCTTATTCCGCAGTCTTAGCACAGGAACAGTACGACCACAGGGCTAAGCAAAAAGGTCGGAAGTCTTGTTTGACACCAAAGTTGAAAAAAGAAATTGAGAACGGTTTAAAATCCTCCTGGTCGCCCGAACAGATTTATGGGCGCTATCAGCTTGAACAAAAGCCAATGGTAGCTTTTAAAACCATCTATAACTGGCTCTATGCTGGTTTGATTGATCTGGATTTAAGCGTCCTTCGTCGTAAAGGAAAAACTCGACAACCCAAAGAAACACGTGGAACATTTAGGATTGGCACGTCGATTGCCAAACGTCCTAAAGAGGTCAGGAATCGTAAAACTTTTGGTCACTGGGAGCTAGATACTGTAGTGTCTTCCAGAGGCAAAAGCAAGGGGTGTTTAGCGACTTTTCTAGAGCGAAAAACGAGCTTTTACTTAGCTTTCAAGATACCAGACAGAACAGCCAAAGCCATGTTTTCAGCCATCGAACAACTTTGTAAGCTATTTCCAAAAGAGACTCTTAAAACCTTCACTTCAGATAGAGGGAAAAAGAGTTTCGCCTGCTATCCTCTAGTAGAGAATTTAGAATTTCCTTTTTTTCTTTGCGGACGCCTATTCATCCTGGCAGAGAGGAAGCAATGAAAACGCAAATGGCTTACTAAGAGAATATTTCCCAAAGAAAACAGTTTTAGCTGCTATCTCTGATGAGGCTTTGAACAAGGCCTTATATGATATCAATCACCGACCACGAAAATGTTTAGCTTACAAGACTGCTTATGAAGCTCTAGTGGATGAGTTAGAGTAAACGTTGCACTTTTATTGCAATTTATCAAATAAAAATAGAAAACATATTTAATCTCTGTCAAAAACAGAGATTTTGTTTGAAAAACCTTTACATTTTTGTTGATAAATGTATATAATATCTACAGAAAACGTTTGCACTAGCCTCATGTTTGTGCACCTATAGGAGTTTTTCTTTTTACGAAGAAAGTTTATCGTTTACACCTCGAACAGCTGAGAAGCGTCAGCATTTTGGAACTGCAGATTACAGTAGGAGTAGCGTCTATTGCTATTTCTGCATGTGTCTTTTGGCGGGGAATGTCTTGAGCGCAAGCAGAGGAAGCAAATAGTGTCGAAAACACATCTATTGAAACGGTGCAACCAACATCACCAACAAGTGAGCAGTCTGATGGAGTAGAAGTGACGAATCATCAAGCAGTCAAAGCTTGGGAAAAATCAAGAGCAGCAAGAAGCTCGCTTTTGTCAACATCTAGTGTTGCCAATCCTTCGCGTACAGTTTCAACTGAGGGAAGCTCATCAGAAAAACTTGACTTGACTCCAAGCTCGCTCCGTAAGAGAAAAATACCCCAGCCCAACGACGGATTCAAGTACGGAAGTTCAACTCTACGGAGAAGCGAAAACCGCACAAGCAGCAGAAGAAAAACGGCAACGAAGCCTGTTGAGAAAGTTGCATCAGATGCGACACCAGCTAAAGAAGACAAAATTGAAGAGGCAGCATTCGTCTGTATTTTAAGACACTTCCGTCGGAGAATTTAGCTAGTCTTGCTGTGACCTGGGATGATGTGGAGACACTCTTCCAGCCAAAAAGGCAGCTGGCTGACAGAGCAACTCAGCTTTTTCAATGGCTAAAAGGATGATTATGGCTGATTATCTTGATGTCAAAATGGCACAAAAATGGAGCAAGATTAGTCTCTTAATCAATAATACAGCAGGTACAAACCTCAACAGGTGACAAGACGATTGAATTGCTCAGTCCGAATGTGAACGAGGTCTGTTTTGACAAGGCATCACAATCCTCGATACTCTATGAGCCTCTCTAAAAGAGGGCATGGTGCGAGTCAATTATTATCGGACAGACGGGAATTATGACAAGAAGTCTCTTTGGCTTTGGGAGATGTAAACTTAGCAAAAATTGGGCCTGACGGAGTGGATTTCGAAAAACAGGCAAGTATGGTCGCTATGTAGATGTTCCTTTAAAAGATGCTGCGAAAGTAATTGGTTTGCTTTTTAGATGAAAGCAAATCAGGTGACGATGTAAAGATTCAACCGCGTGGATTATAATCTGACAAATTGAAGAAAAACAGTCAAATTTTCCTCCGAGATGCAGATCCAAACATTTTATACGAATCCTTTATTTTGTTAATGATATCTCGTATGACAGGAGCACAACATATCGGCTTGACAGAGATTGAAGCAACTTTTTCAACCCTTGAAAATGCCAAAAGGAAGATATTCTTAAGAATCTAAAAATTACAGACAAGGACAGTAAAGAAGTGGTTGTGAAAGACATTGTGCTGGATCCAAAAACAAAGAAAGTTAAAAATCATAGGAGACTTTGGACAAGCGCAAGCCCTTATACGGTAAGTAGTGGCAACGACCAATTTAAAACCAGTATGAATTGGCAGTTGAAGGATAGTCTCTACAAATATGATGGTGAATTGCGCAAGTAGCCATGAAGGTACGAGTGGATGTGACCTTCTGATCACCGTGCGGATCAGGTAGATGTAGTTGTTTATGATAAAATGATCAGAACAAAGTAGTGCTGGTAAGCAGCGATGACAAAAGGAGAAGCTGGTACTTGAAAGACAAGTTTGACATCGCAAACAAATCTAGGAATTATGACTATCGCGGGTTATTTATCATCTCACAGGAAATTACGCGGTGATAAAAAGTACTCAGCTTTTGGATCCATATGCTAAATCTTTTGGCAGCTTGGAACAGCGAAGATGCTGAAAAGGTGAGTCTCATAAGATTGCAAAAGGCAGCTTTTGTTGACCTAAGTGAGCTTGGTCCGAAAAATCTGACCCATGCGAACATTCTAGGCTTCAAGAGTCGGGAGGATGCAGTTATTCACGAAACGCATGTCCGTGATTTTTACTTCGACGCAGCCATTTCTCAAGGATTTGAAGTCTCAATTTGGAACATTCTCAGCTTTTCGTTGCAAAAATTGACTATTTAAAAGAACTAGTTACCATATTCAGTTGTTGCCGGTTTTTAAGTTATTATTGCTTGTCAATGAATTGAAAAACGCTGAAAGATTGGACAAGCATGTTTCAGCAATAAAGCAACCAAGCAACTGGGGTTGCGATCCACAAAACTACTTTTCCTTGACAGGAATGTATTCAACCAATCCGACAGATCCAGCTAAGCGCATTGAAGATTCTAAAAATTCTTGTTCATGAAATTCACAAGCGCGGAATGGTGTGATTATGGATGTGGTTTATAATCACACGGCAAAGACCCTATTTTTGAAGATTTAGAGCCGAATTACTATCACTTTATGGAGGCAGACGGCACTCAGAACTAGTTTTGGTGGCGGACGTTTGGGAACAGACGCACCATATGAGCCGTCGTGTTTTGGTGGATTTATCAAACATTTGACGAGCGAATACAAAAGTGGGATGGCTTTCCGTTTTGATATGATGGGAGATCACGATGAATCCATTCAAAAAGCGTAAAGGAGGAGGCTAAAAGTTCAATCCAAATCTGGTGATGCTAGGTGAGGGTGAAGACTTACGCTCGGAGATGAAAAATAAACCAGTCCAACCAGCGGATCAATCTTTGATGAAATCTCACTGATACAGTCGGTATTTCAGATGATATTCGAAATACCTTGAAATCTGGTTATCCGAATGAAGGAGCGCCTGCCTTTATCTACAGGTGGAAAACGCAATGTCGAAGATAAAGCTTTTCAAACATCAAGGCACAACCAACGAATTTTTGAAGCAGATGATCCGGGAGATGTGATTCAGTACATTGCTAGCATGATAATTTGACCTCTTTGATGTGATTGCTCAATCTATTAAAAGATCCAGCTATCGCAGCGAACAATCAAGAAATTCACCGTCGCCTGCGTTTGGGCACCTAATGATCCTACTACTAAGGACGTCATTCTTCACTCTGGACAAGAATACGGACGAACCAAGCAATTCTGTGACCCTGCTTATAAATATCCGGTTTTCAGAAGACAAAGTGCCAGACAAATCACATCTACTGACAAACATGTGGACGGACACCATTTGAATATCCTTACTTTATACACGACTCTTATGATCTGAGCGATGCGGTCAATCATTTTGACTGGACGAAGGCAACAAACGGTGACAAATTCCTGAAAATACGAAGAGCCACGACTATGTGAAAGGGCTGATTGCTTTGCGGAAATCAACAGATGCCTTTACACGCAAGACCAAAGCCGAAGTCGATCAAAATGTTACTTTAATCACTCAGCCGGGTAAAGACGGGGTTGAAAAAGAGGATACAGTTCTTGGCTACCAAGTTGTGGCTTCAAATGGAGACATTTACGCTGTCTTTGTTAATGCGGATAACAAGGAGCGGAAGTTTAACTTTGGCGAAGCCTACAAGCATTTGGCAAATGCTCAAGTCGTGGCAGACGGTAATACCGCAGGGGTAACGGCTATTTCAAATCCAGCTGGTGTGACCTTAGGAGCAGATAGGGTTACTTTTAGCACCATTGACAAGCGACGATTTTTACGCATTCAAAAATAGCAAACCAAATCAAGAAAAACCAAAAGAAGAACAAAAATCAAACCAAACCTTCTACGCCAAAAAGGAGAGTCTGAATCAAACAACGACTTCACCAATACAGTCAAATACTTCAGCTAGTCAGACGCAGCAACAGCAAGCAGGAGCTGGAAAAGCAGATAAGACTTTACCGTCTACAGGGACGACAATTTCCATTGCTAGCGTGCTAGCAGGAATTGGCTTGTTGTTATCAAGTGTATTTGTTCTTAAGAAAAAGAAATAAAGATTGAAGATTCGTGAGCTGTAGGGATTCTAAGCTCCCTCACAGCTCATTATTTCTAGATGAACTTATTAACTGTCTTTTGCAAAATCTATTTTTCTTCTGCATTTAGACAGATATCTTGAAATGTCTTTATGAAAGCGCTATAATTTTGACAGATTAATATTAGGAGGATTGGTTTTGTGAAATCATCTAAAGCCACAATCACAATTTTTCAGCTCTTGCTTCGGTTATTTTATGTGACCAGCTGTGGAATCGAAGACGACAGACAATAAGGCTGTAGCAAAGTAGCACATCTGACAGTAAAGTCACCATGACTTATGATCAATTGCAGGTCAAGGAAAACACCATGTCCACTCTTTTGCATATCAAAAGTCAGATGAAGCTAAAGCATTGTAAAACTGCAAGGTTATAATGTTACGACGAATCGTTTGAAAAAGAATTGTTGCAAAAACCGACAGATAAGTCTTTACTCAATCGTTCTTGACTTAGATGAAACGGTATTAGACAACAGTCCTTATCAAGTTCAAAATGTCAAAAGACAGTTTGCGGCCTTTTAATCCTAAAATTGGGATGCATAGGGTGAAAAGCTTTCAGCTAAGGCAGTTCCTGAGTGCCAAAGAATTTCTCCAATATGCACATCAAAACGGTGTTCAAATTTACTATGTTTTCTGACCGTGATGTGAGCCAGGTAGACGCGACAATTAAAATTTGGAAAAGGAAGGTATTCCAGTACAAGGGAAAGATCATTTGATGTTTTTAGAAAAAGTGTGAAATCAAAAGAAGGTCGCCGTCAGAAAGTACAAGAAACGACGAATTTGAGCGCATGCTTTTTAGGGTGACAACCTCATTGACTTTTGCGGATTTCTAAAAACATCAGCAGAAGAACGTAGTAAGAAATTAGAAGAATTAAAAGAACGAATTCGGTGAAAAGTTCATCATCTTCCCAAATCCAATGCTTACGGTTCTATGGAAAGCACCCGTTTATAAAAGGTAAAAATTAGATGCGAAAAGTAAACTGAAGAACGCTAAAAAGCGTTGCAAGGTTATAAATAATAAAAAGGAAAAACAGACTCAGTGTCAACTGTAGTGGGTAACCTATCGCTAAGTGCAAGAGAGAATCAGATTGGTTCTCTCTTTTTGATGTTCAAAGCGATGAGAATTTTTCGTTTTAAAATTGTCAAAGTTCCGGAAACCAAAAAGCTTAACATTTGACGTCCTTGATGAGGATTATTGGTTTATATTAAAAACAATGAGGGATATTCCTTATCTATAATCGAAAATTCATTTGTTTTTATGGTAAAATAGTTCATTACAAGGCGAGGAAAAAGATGTCATCTACGTTTGAAATTTTAATGAATCAATTGATATGCCACTTGATATGAGACAATCATGCCTTTTTACATGCAGAAATTGAGCAAGTTTTTAGTGCATACCGTCAGTCATGTCTGGAATTTCAGTTTGCTTTTTGGAGAAATTTTACCCATTGAGTTGTTTCAAGAATTAAAAACGTTTAAATGAAGAATTTTCTAAGACAGGCAACCAGTTATTTTTGAAATTAAGGCTGCCAATCAAGATTTTTACAGAGGAGCTGTTGAGGCTTATTACAAAGAGGCTTTTACAGAAGGACCTTGTGCCAGTCAAGGCTTTTCGTAGTATGTACCAACAGTTAAAGGTGCATGCGGACGGCGATCAGCTCTGGATTGAGGGACCATCCAGTATTGATACGGAGCATTTTCGGAAAATCCATTTGCCCAATTTAGCCAAGCAATTGGTGAAGTTTGGGTTTCGCATTTTTCACCGTCAGGTCAAAGCAAGTGACGCCCTTGACTCAGCAACAGGTTGAGACTTTCCAAGCTGAAAAGAAAAGATTGTGCAAGCGGCTAATGACGAGGCGCTAAAAGCTATCGAAGCGCTGCAACAAATGGCACCACCACCAGCTGAGGAAAAACCAAACTATTCTGATTTTCAAGCACGAAAAGTGCTGCCCGACCAAAGCTGGACAAGGCAGAGATTACGCAGATGATTGACATCCAGACCGAGGAAAATCGCATTGTCTTTGAAGGTATGGTCTTTGATCTTGAGCAAAAGGTTACCCGCACAGGGCGTGTGCTGATTAACTTTAAGATGACTGATTATACTTCTAGTTTTGCCCTTCAGAAATGGTTTAAAAACGAAGAAGAAGCCAAAAAATTTGACATCATTAGGAAAAATTCTTGGTTGCGTGTCGTGGCAATATTGAAAATGAATAACTTTCACGCATGACTTGACCATGAATGTCCAAGATGTGCAAGAAGTGACATTATGAGCGGAAAGACTTGATGCCAGAAGGTGAGAAACGGGTTGAATTCCACGCGCACACCAACATGTCAACCATGGATGCTCTTCCAGAAGTGGAGGAATTGATTGCGACAGCCGCTAAGTGGGGACATAAGGCAGTTGCGATTACTGACCACGGCAATGTGCAGAGTTTTCCGCATGGCTATAAAGCTGCGAAAAAGCTGGTATTCAGCTGATTTATGGCATGGAAGCTAATATCGTGGAAGACCGAGTTCCTATTACCCCTATAACGAAGTGGATATGGAGCTCAAGAAAGCCACTTATGTTGTTCTTTGACGTGAAACTACCGGTTTGTCTGCTATTTACAATGACTTGATTCAGGTCGCGGCAAATAAGATGTACAGGGGAATGTCATTGCCGAGTTTGACGAGTTTATCAATCCAGGTCATCCTTTGAGTGCCTTTTACGACAGATTTGACGGGGATTACAGACGAGCATGTCAAAAATGCGAAGCCACTCTGAGCAGGTCTTGCAAGAATTTCAAGACTTCTGTCAAGATACATGGTGCTCGTTGCCCACAATGCTACTTTTTGACGTGGGATTTATGAATGTCAATTAGAGCGGCATGGACTGCCACAAATTACACAGCCAGTCATTGATACCTTGAGTTTGCTCGCAATCTCTATCCAGAATACAAGCGTCACGGTTTGGGACCACTGACTACGTTTTCAAGTATCGCTTGATCATCATCACATGGCTAATTATGACGCTGGAAGCGACAGGACGCCTACTCTTTATTTTTCATTAACGATGCGGCAGAAAAACGAGGCGTTACCAATCTTCAAAAGCTAAACACAGATTTGGTGGATGAAAAACTCCTATAAAAAGCGCGAGGTCAAACACGCTACTGATTTATGTAAAAATCAAACGGGTTTGAAGAACATTTTTAAATTAGTCAGTTTGTTCAATACAAAGTATTTTGAGGGCGTACCGCGATTCCACGAACAGTTTTTGGATGCGCACCGAGAAGGTTTAATTTTTAGGAACAGCCTGTTCAGAAGGAGAAGTGTTTTGACGCGGTTGTTTCTCGCAAGGCGTCGATGCTGCAGTGGAAGTTGCGAAATACTACGATTTTATTGAAATCATGCCGCCAGCAATTTATGCAACCGTTGATTGCTAAAGAGCAGGTCAAGGATATCGAAGAGCTTCATACCATTATTAAGAATTTGATTGAAGTGGGAAATCGATTAGACAAGCCTGTTCTTGCTACAGGTGATGTGCATTATATCGAGCCTGAAGAAGAAATTTATCGAGAAATTATCGTCCGCAGTCTAGGGCAAGGGAGCGATGATTAACTGTACCATTGGGCATGGCGAAAATGCTCAACCAGCACCACTTCCAAAGCGCATTTCCACAACCAATGAAATGCTGGATGAATTTGCCTTCTTAGGTGATGAATTAGCTCACAGGTGGTTATTGACAATCCAAATCAATTGGCAGCAACCTTTGAACCGATTGAAGTGGTGAAAGGTGACTCTATACGCCATTTATTGACAAATCAGAGGAAAAAGTCGCTGAAATGACTTATGCCAAAGCCTTTGAAAATTTATGGAAATCCACTACCAGATATTGTAGACCGACGAATTGAGCGGGAATTATCCTCCATTTTTGGGGAATGGATTTGCCGTGATTTATCTAGCTTCGCAAATGTTGGTACAGCGTTCAAATGAACGCGCGCTATTTGAGTGAGTTCACGTGGTTCGGTCGGCTCTAGCTTTTGTGGCGACCATGATTGGGATTACTGAGGTAAAACCCTTTATCTCCTCACTATGTTTGTGGCAAATGCCAGTATTCAGAATTTATTACGGACGGTTCTTACGGTTCAGGCTTTGATATGCTCAGATAAAGATTGATCCGCATTGTGGACATAAGTTGAGTAAAAATGGACAGGATATTCCTTTTGAAACCTTCCTTGGCTTCGATGGTGACAAGGTGCCTGATATTGACTTGAACTTTTCTGGTGAAGATCAACCGAGTGCTCACTTGGATGTCCGAGATATTTTTTTGGTGAGGAATATGCCTTTCGTGCTGGTACGGTTGGTACAGTCGCTGCCAAAACAGCTTATGGTTTTGTGAAAGGGTATGAGCGGGATTACAATAAATTTTACCGTGACGCAGAAGTAGAGCGATTGGCGCAAGGTGCAGCAGGTGTCAAACGGACGACTGGACAGCACCCTGGAGGAATTGTGGTTATTCCAAACTATATGGATGTCTATGATTTCACACCAGTTCAGTATCCGGCGGATGATTTAACGGCAGAGTGGCAAACTACTCACTTTAATTTCCATGATATTGATGAAAATGTCCTAAAACTTGACGTTCTCGGTCATGATGATCCGACCATGATTCGGAAGTTGCAGGATTTATCTGGCATTGACCCAAAATGAAATTCAATGGATGATCAAGAAGTGTATGGTCTCTTTTTCTGGGACAGGTGTTCTCGGAGTAACGCAGGAGCAAATAGGTACGCCGACTGGTATGCTGGGGATTCCTGAATTTGGAACCAACTTCGTGCGGGGTATGGTGGATGAAACTCATCCAACGACCTTTGCGGAATTGCTTCAATTATCAGGATTGTCTCACGGTACTGACGTATGGTTGGGCAATGCACAAGATTTGATTAAGCAGGAATTGCTGACCTGTCTCACCGTTATCGGTTGTCAGGATGACATTATGGTCTATCTGATGCACAAGGGCTTAGAGCCCTAAAATGGCCTTTACCATTATGGAACGGGTGCGGAAAGGCATGTGGCTCAAAATTTCTGATGAAGAGAGAAATGGCTATATCGCTGCCATGAAGGAAAACAATGTGCCTGAGTGGTACATTGAATCTTGTGGAAAGATTAAGTACATGTTTCCCAAAGCTCACGCGGCTGCCTATGTGATGATGGCCTTGCGGGTGGCCTACTTCAAGGTGCATCATCCGATTTATTACTACTGTGCCTACTTTTCTATTCGTGCCAAAGCCTTTGACATCAAAGTCATGAGTAGTGGGCTAGATGCAGTGAAGCGCAAGATGAACGAAATCGCTGAAAAACGCAAAAATAATGAAGCTTCCAATGTTGAAATTGACCTTTATACAACTCTAGAAATCGTCAATGAAATGCTGGAAAGAGGCTTCAAATTTGGCAAACTCGATCTTTATAAGAGTGATGCGACAGAATTTCTTATTGACGGAGATAGCTTAATTCCTCCATTTTCTGCTATGGATGGTTTGGGAGACAACGTTGCAAAACAATTGGTTAAAGCGCGTGCAGAAGGAGAGTTTCTTTCAAAAACCGAGTTGCGCAAGCGCGGTGGCTTATCCACTACTCTAGTTGATAAAATGGATGAAATGGGGATTCTAGGCAATATGCCAGAAGACAATCAGCTCAGTCTCTTTTGATGATTTATTCTAAGATCTTTTCTTTTGATGAATGTGAAACTTTCATCAGAGACAGTTGCCATTAGACTAAAAATTTTTCGCTCGTTTTGTTTGCTAAAAATATGATTGGTTTTGCGGCTTCATGGTAATGACTTCCTGCGAGTAGCTGGCTGATGAAAGGTTCTACTAAAATAGTCAAAGTAGAGTGGAAATTTTACTACTTGTAAAAGTTTTTACAAAATTTTATAGATTACGGTTGTTCTTTGTAAGCTATTTACAAATAGAAAGGATACATTATGAAGTTAATGATTTCAGCTGAAGATAAAAAGCCCTAAGAGATTTTCATGTATTCACTAGAATTTTCTGGAAAAGTAGTACTTTGCCTCGGTGGCGTTGGTCAGTTTGGCTGTGTTAGCAAGTCGTGCCTGTTCTTCCAAAAGAAGAAAAGCTGCTGTTTGCATAAAAAATAGTGCAAAAGTGAGAATAATAAAATAATCAGGAAGGATAACTAAATGATTGGAAGTATGTTTGTCGGTTTCATTATTGGTCTGATTGCAGCAGCAATCACCAATCGTGGAGAACGAATGGGCTGTATCGGTAAAATCTTACTAGGTTGGTTTTGGAGCCTGGCTTGGACAAATGCTCTTTGGTAGCTGGGGACCCCATCTGTCAGATACAGCAATCATTCCTTCAGTGTTGGGAGCGATTATTCTTTTAGCTATTTTTCTGGGAAAGAGGAAGCTGACTTCTAAAAAAATAGGAGTGAGACCGATACTCTACGATTGCTAGTGCAGTCGCTCACAAAGGAATTAACATTTGAAAATGTTAATCTCAGCTTTTCTTATTTCGAGGCTTCGGTACAAAAATGTTCTGTATAGTCTCGCCCCATGCCAGTGACTTAACTGTTTTCCCTTACTGTTGAGGTAGTGAATGTAGAAAACGAAGGTTTCATCAAAAACTGCTCTTTGAGTTTCAAAAGGCCAGAATGAAGATGAGACTTGCTTCCAGGTTCTATTTATCACCTCAAAACGGTGCTTTGTTTCGAGCGATAGCAGTTGCGTTAAAAATTGCTTTGTCATCCTAAAGGAGTGCGTTTGAGACAGATTCACGATACTCCACAAAAAGAACAACCTGATTTTCTGTTTATCAGAAGTCGAAGTTGTTCTTTTATTTGTATTCTTGAGTTATAGTGCTTTTATAAAGAAATTTTAATTGGGAATGCTGTTATATCAGAGATTCCCCTTTATTTATTATTCAATCACTAACATGCCTTCTTTGATCGCGAAAGGATCTTTTTCGTTGATGCGGTCATAAAACATAATGCCGTTGGTGTGGTCAATCTCGTGTTGAACCACGATTGAGTTGTATCCTTTGAGTTTGATACGGTGTTTTTCCCCTTCTTGTCAAAATATTCAATAGTGACGCGTCATGGCGCATGACAGCAACCAGGCACTTCACGGTCAACTGACAAGCAGCCCTCCCCTTCAGCGAGTGCGGCATCTTGAACAGAATGTGCCACTACTTTTAGCGTTGTACATAACCGTTTGCAAAGCATAGGCTTCGCTTGGTGGATTGCCCTCTTTATCTCGGCAGGTTTGGCACCAATGCAGCAATAATCCGCTTTGACAGATCTAGCTGAGGTGCAGCTAGACCAACGCCACCACGAAGTCCCATTTTTTCCAGCAGTTGCAGGGTCTTGTGAATTTCTCAAAAATTGGAGCATTTTTCACCCAAGATAACTTCTTGCTCTGTAAGTGGAAAGGTGACATCCTTAGCGACTGCCTGAAGCGTTGGATTTTCCTTCGCGAATGATGTCATTCCCATATCAATCAAGTGAGCTGGTTTTATAATTTTTTTCAATAACAGACATGTTTTCTCCTTCGTTCTAAAAATGGATTTCTATTCCAAATTAAATTCTTTTGTATATGATAAATATAACACAAAATAAAGGAGAAAGAAAGAAATCGAAATAGCGTGTAATGAATATGTGAGAAAAACACGAAATAAATTAGTAAAAATTAGTCTATTTTGCTTGATGTTTTTAGCAAAATATGTATGATGTTTAGTTGGATACCCTAAAAATATTATTAGTAACAAAATAAATTACTTTTTAGGAAGGACAAAAATTGAAAATTCTACTATTTGAAATACAGGATATAGTAGCAAAAGGTTTATACAAGAAGCTTTTTCCAAAGGATACGGTTTATCTTTTGGGAGAAACAGATTTAAAAGTTCAAAAATTAAAATTGACAGTTTTTCCGAAAAACAAAGAAACCATTTTAGTAGAAGTTTTAAGAACCCTATCAATTTGACCAAATTCGGCTCTTTTGTCAACTGTAGTGGGTAACTCTATCGCTAAGATTGAGAGAGGACGAGATTCGTTCTCTCTTTTGATGTTCAAAGCGATGAGATACGTTTTTAAAGTTGTCAAAGTTCCTGAATCCAAAAAGCGTTTTCAGCTTGATGACCTTGATGAGATTAGTTATCGCTTCCAGCTTGGCGTTGGAGTAGGGTAGTTCCAAGGCGTTGGTAATCTTGTGTCTGTCCTTCAGGAAAAGTCCGAAAGACGGTTTGAAAAATCGGGTGAACATCAGAAATAACCTCCTCCATCAGGTCAAAGAAATAGTCAGCTTGCTTTTCCTGAAAGTGAAAGAGCAGAAGCTGGTAAAGCTCATAGTGCTGTCGAAGTTGGTCCGAATAACCAAGCAACTTATCGAGAATCTCTTGATTGGTTAAATGCGCCCGAAAGGTTGGCCGAAAAACGCTTATGGCTGAGCTTGCGGCTGTCCTGCTGGAGGAGCTTTCCAGCAGCGTTTGAGGGCTCGGTATTCCTGAGATTTTTCGGTCGAATTGGTTCATGATTTGGATGCGGACGCGGTTCATAGCTCGATTGAGGTGCTGGATCATGTGAAAACGATCCAGAACGATTTGGGCATTGGGAAAAAGCTGCTTAGCCCAGCTGATAGTAAGGACTGAAACATGTCCATGGTCATCACTTTTGACCCTCCTACGAACCTGTTCTAGGATAGCGTAGAAAATGATTTTCGAATGACCGCTTGGGTTCTGCTGTCCAGGATGGTCAGGACCTCATTGGTATTAAAATCCTGAGCGATAAAGCTCATCTTCCCTTTTCTTGAAGGATACTCATCCCAGCTCATAATCTCTCGCCAGTTGGTTTTCAAATTTGAATTCCTTTGAGCTTGCGAATGACGGTTGAAGTTGAGATAGAGAGCCTGTGGGCAATATCAGTCATGGCTTGTTTCTCAAACCAGTAATTGAGCGATTTTTGTTTGACTGCGGCGGCAATCTGGTGATTTTTCTGGACGAGGGAGGTTTCGGCGGCAGCCATTTTTCCCACAGTTCTTACAGCGAAAAGCGACGCTTTTTGAGTCGGATAAGAGTTTTTGTCATCCCGCTGTCTCCAGATACAAGGGATTTTTAGAAGGTTTCTTGGAAGTCGTATTTGGTCATCTGTCCCTTTGCAGGCTAGAGCATGGAGGGCATCATAGTCAAGGCAGCCATACTTTTGTGGAGTACCGCCATCAAAAAGATTTTGCTCTATTTTGATATTTTGGTCTTCAATTCCAAGAAGTTTTGTAGATAAAACCAAGTTGTTCCATATGAGTCTTTCTAATGAGTAGTTTCTTGTCGCTTTTTCATTACATAGGTCATAGGGGACTTTTTGTATACTATTAAAAATAACTCCATAATCTCTGCTGGTGGTTTTACCCACTACAGAAATTATAGAGCCTATAAAGTTTCCCTCTGAGTTGATATAAAGACTAGCAACTTAGGGTGGTTTGTTTGAACTTTGTGATTATCAGATTGCGTCTTTTCATAAAAACTGTATGATAGGGATAGTGTGATTTTTAGAAGAAGATAAGATGAAAAAAGATTCATGGAGAAAGCTAGTATTCTAGCTTTATCATTTGTGTTAACAACGGCATTTTTCAATTTCCAGCGCCTTACCAGCAATGTCTCAGTTTTATAAAACTATTCCTCTAGTCAAGTAGAGTTATTAGTCTCCTTGTCGTCCATTGGGATTATGTCTTTGCTGATTTTTAATAGTGTTTTAGAGCGTTTTTATCTGAGCGACAAATGATTATACTAGGGCTATTGTTATTTTCTCTTTGTGGCCTCATCCCATTTTTCAATCAAGCTTATGGTCTCGTTTTTGCTTCGCGATTTATTTTTGGTTTAGGGCTAGGGATGATGAACCCTCGAGCAGTTGCGATTATTAGTGAGCGATTCCAAGGGAGAGTGCGTAGATGTTGAGGCTACCGTGGGTCAGCAGAAGTTGTTGGGATGGCTTTGTTGACTTTAGCGGTCAGGGCAACTCTTGCGTTTTGTTGGACAACTACTTTTTCTGGTTTATACGAGTTGGCTTTATTGTTTTAGCATTGTATCTTTTGTTTGTTCCTTATGAAAAAAGCAAAGTCGATAAACATAAGTATCTCAAGTCTGCTCAAAAATGACCACAAAACAAGTGCGTTTAAGCTATATTGTTGGCTTTTATAGCTGGAATGATTGTATGTACCAATGTCGCTATCAATTTACGTATTCCAAGTCTTGTCTTACAGAATAAAATGGGAAGTGCTGAAACAGCGAGCTTTGATTCTCAGCTGTATGCAGCTTATCGGGATTTTAGCTGGTGTTAGCTTTGCTAGTCTAGTGAGTTTACTGAAAAATCAGCTATTGACAGTAACAGGGAATTGTTTTGGTTTCAGTCAAGGGATGATTGGCTTTTCAGCCACATTTGGTTCTTAAGTTTAAGTGCTCTGTTGGCTGGTTTTGCTTATAGCGTATCTCTAACAGCTGTATTTCCATATTGTATCGAGAAAATTCCTGCCCATTTGGTCAATCGCGCAACAGCGATTGTTGTCTTAGGGTTGCAGTAGTGGTGCTTCGGTGTCAACATTCGTCCCTATCCTTGATTGGAATCATTTCTTCTGTTCCAACCTTTATTTTTAGTGTATTAGGAGTTCTCATGATAGCAGTATCCATTTTAGCTAGTTTTTGTCACTCATCAACAAAAATGAGGAAAAAGATGCGATTAGATAAGTTTTTTAGTAGAAATGGGCTTTGGCTCACGAACAGAAGTCAAGCAACTATTGAAAAAGAAGCAAAGTTTTTGGTGAATGGAAAAATAGAAACATCTGCGAAAAGTGCAAATAGATGAAAATCAGGACGAAATTTCGGTCAATAACCGAGTTCTAGTCTATGAAAGATTTGTCTATTATCTTTTAAATAAACCCAAAGATGTCATTTCATACTGAAGATGATAAGCATCGAACGGTTTTTGGATTTATTGAATGAAAATGCACGCCAGAAAGAAGTCTTTTCCATTCGGACGGCTCGACATTGATACTCATGGTCTTTTTGTTGTTAACCAACAATGGGTCTTTTTACACACGCTATGCTGTCTCCTAAAAAGCATGTAGCAAAAGTTTATCGTGCAAAAGGTAGATGGGATTATAACTGAAAAAGATGTGGAGCATTTTGAAGCAGGAATAGAGCTCAAGGACTTTACTTGTCAGCCTGCAAAACTGACCATATTAGAAGTGAATGAAGAGCAGCAAACTTCTCTGGTGAAGATTATAATTTCTGAAGAAGAATTTCACCAAGTGAAGCGAATGGTTCAAGCATGTGGTAAAAAGTAACAGACTTGGAACGCTTTTTCATGGGACCGCGTTATGCTGGATGAGCATTTGGAATTAGCACTTTCCGTCGTTTGACAAAAAGAAGAATTAGAAAAACTCACTATTTTTGGTGTAGAACTCTAAGCCGAATGTCCCATTTGACAAAACCTTTCCTTCTTGTAGAATAAGAATGTCGTTAAAGACAAATAACTTTTTCTTGGTATGAGTGGCCAAGCCTAACACTCGGATGAAGCGTAAAGAAAAGGAGTCTATCATGGCAATCTCAAAAGAGAAAAATGAAAATTATTGCACAATATGCACGTCACGAAGGTGACACAGGTTCAGTTGAAGTACAAGTAGCTGTTCTTACTTGGGAAATCAATCACCTTAACGAACATCATCAAGGTACACAAAAAGACCACGCTACTTACCGTGGATTTGATGAAAAATCGGTCGTCATCGTAACGCTTCTGCCATGCGTAAGAACGACGTTAACCGTTACCGTGAATTGATCAACTCACTCGGACTTCGTCGTTAATTCAATTAAAAGTCTCTCATGAAAATGAGAGCTCTACCATTAGAAATAGAAATGTGTCAGAGTGAGCATATCCTTTGACTGTTGTAATAACTATTGATACAATGTATTTATAAAAATAATTACAAATGTAATTGAATAATAAAAAGGAGAATGACCATGATTGAAATCACTTATTTGGATGCTAGTAAGCAAGAGAGGGTTATAACGTTTGAAAGCTATCAAGAATTTGAGCAATCTCAGCAAGTCTGCTTTGATTAATGTAGCAGATTATTATCCGGTTCAAAAGCTGCTTGTTAATGGACACGAATTGATTACCAAGGGACCCTACGGCGATGTTTTCTTTTATTTAATGAAGCAAGATTTAAATCAATACAAATAAAAGTGAGGTAAAATGATGACAAAAGCTATTACTGATGCAACGTTTGAAGCAGGAAACAAAGGACGGTCTTGTTCTTATTGACTTTTTGGGCAACTTGGTGTGGACCTTGTCGTATGCAAGCTCCTATTTTGGAAACAAACTTTCTGCAGAAATTCCAGAAGATGAATTGAAAATTGTGAAGATAGACGTTGATGAAAATCCAACGACTGCACGGCAATTTGGTATCATGAGTATCCGACTCTTCTCTTTAAAAAGAACGGTCAAGTTGTAGAAACAAGTTGCTGGGGTACATACAGCAGCACAAATCAAGCAAATTGTGGCAGAATTAGGATAAGCATAAGATCCACTTAGTTTTTAAGCGGATTTTAGAGTGTCTGAAAAACTTTTAGTCACTAGGATACTTAAAAAGAGATTTTGAGAGCCATAATAAAAACTTAAAAATAAAGTATTGACTTATTTAAAAATTAAGCGTATAATTATATTTAATAAAAATTAAGTAATCGCTTAACAAAAGAAAGTGGATATGAAAATGAAACGAATATTGCAAAATAAACTGTTTATGGGAACTTTCATCTCAGATATGTTGTCTAATTTTGGAGATGTACTCTATTATTTGGCTTTAATGAATTATGTTCTGCTATTGCCAAAAGCAAAATTTGCAATCTCTTTAGTGACTTTATCTGAAAGTTTGCCTTTTTCTGACGATGATTTTCATGGGCATGTGGGGCGATCGTACTAAGAAGAAAGTAGATACGATTTTGGTGACGCTTCTGTTTCGGACAGGGCTGTATCTGCTCATTGGTCTGGCTATGGGCTTTCAGCCAGCTTTATGGGTAGTGATTTTAGCTGTATTGGTCAATCTTTTATCTGACCTAGCTGGTCAATATGAAGATGCTTTGCACATACCACTCAGCCTCGTATTATTCAATGGAAGATCGTGAAGCCATGTATGCTCTTTCGTCAAGGAGCAAGCTCTATCCTAAAGATTCTCTTTCAATCCAGCGGAGCAATTTTAGTTGGGCTGATGAGTTACAGCACCTCGCATTTTTAATGCTGGAACTTTTGTAGTTAGTGCATTTGATAATGATGCTACTCGTTCTAGTTTAAATAAACTGCTCAAAGACAATCCAATTCATTCTTCTGTTGAGAAACGGGAGGAGAGAGGCATTTTTATTAGAAATACATGGAATAGTTTGCAGCAATCTTATCAAACTGTTCAGAATATCTCCATCTTAAAGACTTCTATTTTTACCATTGCTGGTTTTTAAATGCTGTGTTTGCAGCAGAGAATGCACTGCTCCTCCTAAATATGAAAAGAAAATCCCAGTTTTGCATTTTTCAATCCAGCTACAACTATAGCAATCGTTGCAGTTGTAACTTTGATAGGAAATATTTTTGGGAGTGTTTTGGTAACGACCTTATTAAAAAGTAAGTATGGAATTTTTTGCTGAAGATTTCCGTATTCATGCCCCCTGCTCTCTTTATTGGTTTTTACTCCACAGTATTTATATTATTTTTCTTGGTTAATTTTTTTGACAATGGTTATCGTAGGCATTTTTCAGCCAAGATGAATGCTTTTATCATTTCATCGCTTCCTGAGGAGCGTTTGGCGACAATCAGTGCAGGGGATTAGTAGTTTTTGCACATTAGGCTTTAGTTCTTTTGTCAAATGCTAGTAGCAGTTTTGGTAACGTTCTTGTCATCAGCCCAAATTGCTTTTCTTATTTTTAATATTATCATCAATTTTATTCTTTTATACACTGAAAGTGCCCAGAAAAAATGCTAAACAAGTGATGCAATAGCTTTTCCAAACAGTTTACTTGTTAGGGTGAATTTGATAAGATAACACTAAGAAGGAGTAAAGATAATGGTGGAAGTACAGTATTCAGAACAAGCAAGTGATTTAATGGAGCAGTTTTCTCTATCTACTCTGATACAGGATAGAAGAGAGACTATCGAAAGTTTTAGTGGCAAAGAGCGTGAGCTTTTTAAAAGATGTTTTTCCTGTAATGGAAGAGCTTCGCCTTTTTGTTTCAACCTTATAAGGAAAAATGAAACCTATTATTTGACTGGTTATGGAATCACCTTGCTGCAAAGTTGCTATTTGGAGATGGTAGATAAGAGGGCTGACACTCAAAATCAGTTGAAGCGGTACATGCCCTATTGTTTGCAGCTAGATGCCGAAGCGATAAGAGAACAGTTAAAAGATCTCTTAAACACAGGTCCTGAGCACATGGCTAAAAGTGGAGATTTTTGGGATTATTTAGAAGCGTCATCTATTAAATCAGAAACTAGAGTGGTATTTGAGTCAATTTTATCGGAAGCCACTTGAAGCTATGAAAGAGTTAATAGAGTTGTCTCGAGAACTTATTCCGCTTTACCAGCCTTACTTGGAAAAAAGTACTGCTGAACGTAGAGCTTATGCAGCATCCTTTTCATTGGAGGATACCATTACAGAGTCTGCTAGTCTGTCTCATTTTGATTGGAATTTTAAAGAAAATCAATTTATTAGGCTTTTATGTTGTCAGTCACATGGGTGGTGCAGTTTTTATCTTACTTCGGTGAAACAGAACCGAAAGAGAGTCATTATTTTTATCGTTTCTTGTCGCATTGATCAACTACTTAAAAAGCGGAACAGAACTGGATATGGATACGTTTGCCCGCAGTTCTCAAAGAGTGCCCTAGTGACAGCACACGCTATAATGTTATGGTAGAATTAGCTAAACCGTATGCTAAGAGCAAACGGATTGCTGAAGAGTTAGATATTACTGGAGCAGCGGTTTCTTTTCATACTCAAAAGCTCATCAATGCAAAACTCCTACTTTTTAATCGTGACCATAAAGATGTGAAATATGATGTAAATAAAAGTTTACTTTGAGAAATCATTGCCAAGCTGACTAGTGACTTTGGCTTGGAAGAAAAGTGAACAGAAAGATCTTTGGATTAGTTACAGACGAAAAAGTCCACTTAGAATTTCTAAGCGGACTTTTTGAGTAGTTTCTGTTATTCTTCCAATTCTTTACTGTATTCAATAATCTGATCAACTGTGTCTGACAAGAATTGAATGGTATCACGGAGTGGTTTATCAGTAGAGATATCCGCACCAATGATGCGAGCTGATTCAAGAGGCGTTTTGCTTCCGCCAGATTTGAGGAAGTTGAGCCAATCGCGAGCGCCATTTTTCATTATTTTTTTCAAATGGAGATAGCCAGCAGTCGAGATGACGAGACCTGCGGAATAGGTATAACTATATAGTCCCATGTAATAATGACTTTGCCGCATCCAAGTGAGTGCAGCATCGTCATCAATTTCCACCGCATCACCCCAGAATTCGGTCAGAACCTCTTTCATAATGCTATTGAGCTTATTGGCACCAAAGGTTTCGCCTGCTTCAATCAGATTGTAAACCCGACGTTGGAAAGTGGCTTCTAGGAGGTGAGTGATGAAGTTATGGAAGTGGGTGTCAGTTAAGCGATGCGCAAGAGCAAAAACGTTTTTGGCGTGGATTGTCAAATTGATGCTCTAAAATAGTCGCTAAGCAGCAGCTCATTAAAAGTAGAAGGAGCTTCTACATAATAAGTTGACATGTGGGTGTTAAAGTAGCTTTGGCTGTTGTCTGAGAAGATAAATTGACCAGAGTGACCAATTTCATGAATCAGAGTATAACATCACTCATACTGACCGTCCAGCTCATGAGCACATAAGGGTGCACACGATAAGGGTCGGTCGCATAACCACCGGAGTCCTTACCGGCATTAGCTGCAAAATCCACCCAACGTTCTTTTTGATAATTGGCAATTTCGCGCGTGTATTCTTCTCCAAGCGGAGCAACAGACTTCATCACTAGTTCGTAAGCGTCATCAATAGTGACATCAGGATTGAGTGCGCTGTCCAAGTCAATTTCCAATCTGCAAAGGTCATTTTTCAAGACCGTTGATTTTTAGCAACGTGTTTGAGGAACTTTTGTGCAACAGGTGCAAATTCAGTCATCGATGAGGTCAATCTGCCGGTCAAACATAGAACAGTTTACCTCTTGCTCAGCCAAAAGATAGTCAAAGACAGAGTCATATCCCGCATATCAGCAATCAGTTTTTCAGATTTTTACTTGAGCCAGATAAGCAGCAGCAGCGGTATGTTGATGTTTGCGAAGTCCAGCTGAGAAAGAGCGGAAGACTTTTCACGGACTTGAGCATTTTTCGTGATTTTGGTAGAAATTTTCGTAGCTGATAAAGCTATTCTTATAAACTTTTTCCGTCTACTTCAAAAATCCTTCATGGCAAAATCACCTGCCCTCATTTTTGGTGTAAATGTCTTGTGGGACTGTAAAAACTTCACTAAGATTTGTCAGAGCCTTTTTCGACATCAGCACCCTAAATAGTGAGCTTTTGAATTTTTGCTTGACGAATTGCAGCAGTCAAATGCGGTAGTTGTCCGAGACGGTCGAGTACTTTTCATCGGCATTTACCAAAGCTGCGTCAAAGCTAAGCGCAATGCTGGCTTCTGTTTTCAAAATCTGTACCAACTGCGCAATCTGTGCAAAGCTTTCATCACCGTAATCCGTTGTTTGCGGCATAAAGCTGTAGTTGCCAATATGGCTTCTTTGGATGTAGATTTGCTCCAACTCAGCGAAGGCTTTTTCAAAAATCCTCGAAAGTATGGAGGTTATCCTTATAATCACGTGTAGATTGGTTAATGTCCTCACGCGTTTTTTCAATCGCCCAAGAAATCCTCTCGGTCTTGATAGAGGGCTGTTAAGTCCCACAGTTCATTTTCTGAAATTCAGAACGTTGTTTTTTGTTCAACCATAAATCTATTTCTCCTTGTCATTAACTTTCTTCTAGTATAGCAGAAAAACGCAATAAATAGACGGCATTTCAAAAATTATCGCTAAATTCTCAAAAATTCTTGGTAAAAAGCTGTTTTAAAAGCTTTTTCTTTTAGTTGAAAAAATATGATAAAATAAGGTTTATACGTGCTGATACAAAGATGAGGATTTAAAAGGCTTTATTGGAGACAATCCTTGTTTATTTCAAAAAGTACAGCAGATGAACATTGTGAGCGTTTAACGAGATTTACGACAGGAACTTGTTAAATCAATACTATTTGGCAAGAGGCTTTTGACTTAGCAAGGTATTTAGCGATTAGTGTAAACTGGATTAGGTACTAAGTACCAATCAATTTTAATGCTTTTATATCTTGATCTTTGTAGGCAAGACGTATAAAAATTAGAGATTGAGTATAAGCTCAACGAGGAATATATGACACAAAGCAAGTATTTAAAACTACTTTTGCTGGTAAAGACTTGGTAGTTGAAACAGGTCAAGTGGCAAAACAGGCAAACGGCAGCGTAGTGGTGCGCTATGGTGAAAGCACTGTTTTGACAGCAGCCGTCATGTCAAAGAAAAATGGCGACTGGTGATTTTTCCCACTTCAAGTCAATTATGAAGAAAAAGATGTATGCAGCTGGAAATACCCTGGTGGATTTAACAAACGTGAAGGTCGTCCTTCGACAGATGCGACTTTGACAGCTCGCTTGATTGACCGTCCGATTCGTCCGATGTTTGCGGACGGTTTCCGCAATGAAGTGCAGGTTATCAATACGGTTCTTTCTTATGATGCGGATGCTTCAGCACCTATGGCAGCCATGTTTGGTTCATCTCTTGCTTTATCAATCTCAGACATTCCTTTTAACGGTCCAATTGCTGGTGTGCAGGTTGGCTATGTCAATGGAGAATTGGTTATCAATCCAAGTCAAGAGCAAAAAGAAGCTTCTTTACTGGAATTAACTGTTGCAGGAACCAAAGAAGCAATTAACATGGTTGAGTCTGGTGCCAAAGAATTGTCAGAAGAGCTGATGCTGGAAGCCCTTCTGAAAGGTCACGAAGCAGTTAAAGAATTGATTGCTTTTCAAGAGGAAATCGTGGCAGCAGTCGGAAAAAGAAAAAGCAGAAGTTGAGCTTCTTCATGTGGATGAAGAATTGCAAACAGAAATTGTAGCAGGCTATAACGCTGATCTTCAAAAAGCCGTTCAGGTAGAAGAAAAATTAGCTCGTGAAGCCGCAACGCAAGCAGTCAAAGATGAAGTGATAGCCCTTTACGAAGAAAAAAATATGCTGAGCATGAAGAATTTGACCGTATCATGCGTGATGTGGCTGAAATTTTAGAGCAAATGGAGCATGCAGAAGTACGTCAGCTTGATTACCGAGGGATAAAGTTCGTCCGGATGGTCGTGAAGTAGATGAAATTCGTCCATTGGATGCTGAAATTGACTACCTACCGTGTGCATGGATCTGGTCTCTTTACTCGCGGTCAAACTCAAGCATTGTCAGTTTTAACGCTTGCGCCAATGGGAGAGACACAAATCGTTGACGGTTTGGATCCAGAATATAAGAAACGCTTTATGCACCACTACAACTTCCCACAATACTCCGTAGGACGAACTGGTCGTTATGGTGCACCAGGTCGTCGTGAAATCGGTCATGGAGCCCTCGGCGAACGTGCGCTTGCGCAAAGTATTACCAAGTTTGGAAGAGTTTCCTATGCTATCCGCTTGGTGGCAGAAGTCCTCGAATCAAACGGTTCCTCTTCACAGGCCTCAATTTGTGCTGGGACGCTGGCTCTTATGGCTGGTGGGGTACCAATTAAGGCACCAGTAGCCGGAATTGCATAGGGGCTCATTTCTGATGGCAAATTATACAATTTTAACAGATATTCAAGGTCTGGAAGATCATTTTGGAGATATAGATTTTAAGGTGGCTGGTACACGTGAAGGGATTACTGCTCTTCAAATGGATATCAAAATTGAAGGAATTACCGCTGAAATCCTGCAAGAAGCATTGGCTCAAGCTAAGAAAGCGTTTTGAAATTTTAGACTTGATTGAGCGGACAATTCCAGCTCCTCGTCCAGAACTCGCTCAACCGCTCAAAAATTGATACAATCAAGATTGATGTTGATAAAATTAAGATTGTCATCGGTAAAGGCGGTGAAACGATTGACAAGATTATCGCAGAAACAGGTGTCAAGATTGACATTGACGAAGAAGAAATGTTTCTATTTACTCTAGCAATCAAGATGCGATTAACAGTGCCAAAGAAATCATTGCAGCTCTTGTGCGTGAAGCAAAAGTAGATGAAGTTTATCATGCAAAAGTTGTTCGGATTGAGAAATTCAGTGCTTTTTGTCAATCTCTTTGACAAGACAGATGCCTTGGTGCACATCTCAGAAATGGCTGGACGCGTACCAATAAGGTTGAAAGATTTGGTACAACTTGGTGATGAAGTGGATGTCAAAAGTCATTAAGATTGATGAAAAAGGTCGTGTGGATGCTTCTATGAAAGCTCTTCTACCACGTCCTCTAAAGAAGAGAAAGCAAAAAACATCATCATAAAACACATAAAGAGCATAAAAGCTGTTCAAGAAGAAAAAGGCGCAAGACTAGACAGGTTGCTAAGTGTTTGCCTACAGTCTAAAAGCTAGAAAGGAGTCATCATGGGTTGGTGGAAAGAGACGATAGATATTGTGAAAGAAAATGATCCGGCAGCTCGCTCCTCACTTGAGGTGCTGTTGACTTATCCTGGGATTAAGGCTTTGGCTGCTCACCGACTTTCTCACTTTCTGTGGAATCATGGATGTAAACTTTTAGCTCGGATGCATAGCCAATTTTGGCGCTTTTTGGACTCAGATTGAGATTCATCCAGAGGGCACAGATTGCTTCAGGTGTCTTTATTGACCACAGGGAGTGGTTTAGTGATTGGCAGAGACAGCCATTGTGCAGAAAAAGGAGTGATGCTCTATCATGGTGTCACTCTTGGAGGAACAGGGAAAAGATTGTGGGAAACGTCATCCGACGGTTCGTCAAGGTGCGCTTATTTCAGCTCATGCGCAGCTAATTGGTCCGATTGAAATTGGTGAAAATGCCAAAGTCGGAGCGGGTGCGGTTGTGGTAGCAGACGTGCCAAGTGATGTGACTGTTGTTGGGATTCCAGCTAAAATTGTCCGAGTTCACGGGCAAAAAGATGCTCAACGATCAAGAATTTAGAAGAAATCTGCGAAGAAAGTTATTACTCATCTAAATTGTAGTGAGAGATGGTTGAATGTAGGCTCAAAAGAAGGTGTATATAGCGTGCTATTAGAAGAATTTGAAGATGTAGTTGGGGTTATCGAACCAACAGATAGGCAGATTATTGATAAGGAGAGGTTTGTAAAACTATCATCTTGTCCTTTAACGGGGAAATTTTGCAAGGCTTGATTGAATCAGAAGAAGTCTATCTGGGAGGCTATTTAAAAATCTTAACGGTCAATTTCCTTGGTATATATATAAATGTGATGGAAATCGAGTGGCGGTCATGACGGCACTTATTGGAGCTCCGATGGTAGTCGGTCAGCTAGAGGAGTTGGCAGCTAGAGGTTTCAAGAATTTCGTCATTTTAGGTTCCTGTGGCGTTTTGGATCGCTTAGATTGAGGCGGAGATTATCTTGCCTGCTGCTGCTTTGCGAGATGAAGGGACTAGCTATCACTATGCCCCGCCGGGTGATGAAATCGCCTATGACGAATCCCTGTTGGTTGAGCTGGAAGCTATCTTTGGTAAGCACGATATCGAGCATATCCGAACCAAGTCTTGGACGACAGATGCTTTTTATCGGGAAACACCTGATAAAGTTAAACGCCGTCTAACAGCGGGAGCCCAAGTAGTAGATATGGAAGCTTCTGCTATTATGGCTTGGAGTCAATTTCGTAAAGCTCAGGTTTATCAGTTCTTCTATACAGCAGATTATGTGGATCACCACAATAAAAATCTGGGATGCCCGCCGTGAAGAGCGGACGACTGATGCCATGACTTTTTCACAATCGCTTTGACAATAGCAAAGGAACTAGAAAGGAACTGAGTAGAAACAGAAAAGTTTGACACTCAGATGACTGCTTCTGCAGTTGATTTTATCTACTTTCCAGTCACTCTCAGTATCGTAAAATATGATCAAAATCTATGATACTATGACTCGCAGCCTACGTGAATTTGTGCCCATTGAGGAGGGCAAGATCCGCATGTATGTCTGCGTCGACAGTTTATAACTATATCCATGTCAGCAATGCTCGCTCAACAGTAGCTTTTGATACGATTCGCCGCTATTTTGAGTATCGTGGGTATGAGGTGGCTTATATTTCTAATTTCACCGATGTGGATGATAAAATTATCAATCGAGCTAAGGAAGAGGGATCACACCTCAGGAAGTGGCGAACAAGTACATTGCGGCTTTTCGGGAAGATGTGACGACGCTGGGGGTTCAACCAGCTACCCAGCACCCGCGCGTAGTGGACTACATGATGGACATCATTGATTTTTGTGCAGCTCTTGGTGGATAAAGGCTACGCCTATGAGTCAGAAGGCGATGTTTACTTTCGGGTTGAAAAGTCCCCTAATTACGCTAAGTTAGCCAATAAAACCCTAGCAGACTTAGAGCTTGGAGCTTCTGGTCGGACAGATGAGAGACCACCCGCAAGGAAAATCCAGTGGACTTTTGCTCTTTGGAGGCTGCTAAGCCCGGTGAAATCTTCTGGGACAGCCCATGGGGACCTGGTCGTCCAGGCTGGCATATCGAATGCTCCGTCATGGCGACAGAAATTCTGGGAGATACGATTGATATTCATGGCGGTGGAGCTGATTTAGAATTTCCGCACCATACTAATGAAATCGCTCAATCAGAGGCTAAAACTGGAAAGACTTTTGCCAACTACTGGATGCACAATGGCTTTGTCAATATTGATGATGTCAAGATGTCTAAGTCTCTGGGTAACTTCATTACCGTCCACGATGCCCTTAAAACCATTGACGGACAAGTTTTGCGTTTCTTTTTGCGACTCAGCACTACCGCAAGCCTATCAATTTTACAGAAAAAGCCGTTCACGATGCGGAAGTAAATCTGAAATATCTGAAAAATACTTACGAGCAACCCTTTACGGGAACGGTCGATCTGACAGACTTGCAGGCTTTTCTGGATAAATTCACCACTGCTATGGATGAAGATTTCAATGCAGCAAATGGCATTACAGTCGTTTTCGAACTAGCTAAGTGGATTAATTCCGGTCACTACAATCAAGAGGTCAAAACCGCTTTTTGCTGAGCTTCTGCAAGTTTTTTGGTATTGTCTTTACAGCAGAAGTACTGGATGCGGATATTGAAGCCTTGATTGAGCAGCGTCAAGCTGCGCGTGTTGCCAAGGACTTTGCAACAGCTGATAAAATCCGTGATGAATTGGCAGCTAAAGGGATTAAGCTTTTAGATACCAAGGACGGAGTGAGGTGGATGCGTGATTGATGTCAATCTCATAAATGGTATTGCCTTGGCTTTTTGAAGGCGATGCTATCTACTCGACTTATGTTCGCCGTCACTTGATTTTTCAAGGATTAACCAAAGCCAAACCAGCTACACAGAAGAAGCCAAGTATGTAGTCAGCTCGCGCACAAGCTAACCTCATTTTCTCAAATGTTGGAAGAAAAAAATTCTGACAGAAAAGGAAGAAGACATTTATAAGCGTGGACGCAATGCTACAGCCATACTAAAGCTAAAAAACGCAGATATTGTAACCTATCGCATGTCGACAGGGGTTTTGAAGCCGTTCTGGGATATTTACACATGACCGATCAAATCAAGCGTTTAGAAGAGCTGATTGATTGGTGTATTGATGAGTGGAGGGCGCACATCATGACAAAAAGCTGATCTTTTTAGAATGGTTCCCTCAAGGAGGCTTCAATCCAATCAAATGCAAAAGAGGATGAAGTGGCAATTCCCATTTCAAGTAATCAATGGTTGTTATTAAAAAGACAGTCTGACAGAGCGAGAGCAAGAACTTATTTCTTTACTGACTGGGAAAAGACTCTGCATTTGATGGTGGACCTTGGTATGATTATTTGGTTCATAACCGTGGCAAAATGCCTCAAAACATTCAAAAGCTACAGTTCGTTCATTGTCATTTATTCCATTATGAAAAGAAACGATTGGGTCTTGGTTGGAAATGATGCGAACCATACTGCCCAATAGAATAGCAGATTTTCAGCTATCCTCTCAGGATTACATCTTTGTGCTGGATCAAACGCAGTTAGTCCCTGTAAAAGATGTTCTCCGTGATACTTTATCGGCTATCGAATATGACTTTAGCTTAACTCTGACGATTCAAATCAGGGCAAATTTGGCCTCTAATTTTTGAAGAAAGTTATCCAGAACTTTTTCAAGCGGAAAATGCTCTTTTTGTCAAATGGTGGGAGCAGGTTCAACATTCCAATGTGCATTCTTTTTCCCAACTCTTTTTGTGGGGGATTGGTCAAAAGGATTTCATATTGCCAATTTTAACGAAGAAACTTCATCAATTGATTGAAAGTCAGGATCAGCTCGTTGATATTATTGCAGCTTTGTGGGAAAACACGGCAGTTGTGACAAAAGCTGCCCAACAGTTGTATATTCATCGGAATACTTTACAGTATCACATCGATAAATGGGAAGAATTGACGGGCTTACAGCTAAAAGACCTGACAGATTTGACTTTGTGTTACCAAATTGTCATCAATGATTTAGTGTAATGTTTTGTGCACCCTGCACAAAACATTTTTTATTTTGTTCACTTTGCCATAGGATAATGAAGCGTTTTCATATATATAAAATCATAATAACAAAGGAGTTCTATTTTTATGGTAGAATTAAATTTAAAAACATTTACAAAAAAATATCCAAACAGCGAACACTACTCTGTAGAAGATTTCAACTTGAATATTAAAAGATAAAGAATTTATCGTTTTTCGTAGGTCCTTCAGGATGTGGGAAATCTACTACGCTTCGTATGATTGCTGGTCTTGAAGACATCACAGAAGGTGAATGTTCAATTGACGGACGCGTGGTGAACGATGTGGCACCAAAAGACCGTGATATTGCTATGGTTTTCCAGAACTATGCTTTTGTATCCACACATGACCGTGCATGACAATATGGCTTTTGGTTTGAAACTTCGTAAATACAGCAAGGATGATATTGAAAAACGTGTAAATGAAGCAGCGGACATTCTTGGTTTGAAAGAATTCTTGGATCGTAAACCAGCTGACCTTTCAGGTGGTCAACGTCAACGTGTAGCCATGGGACGTGCCATTGTCCGTGATGCAAAGGTATTCCTTATGGACGAACCACTTTCTAACTTGGATGCGAAATTGCGGGTATCCATGCGTGCAGAAATCGCTAAAATTCACCGTCGTATCGGAGCAACAACTATCTATGTTACTCACGACCAAACAGAAGCGATGACCTTGGCTGACCGTATCGTTATCATGTCTGCAACGAAAAACCCTTCAGGTACAGGTACAATCGGACGTGTAGAACAAATCGGTACCCCACAAGAAGTTTACAAAAATCCAGTCAATAAATTTGTCGCAGGCTTCATCGGAAGCCCAGCTATGAACTTCATCAATGTTACCTTGAAAGGTGATGAAATCGTCGCACAAGACCTTTCTTTGAAAGTACCAGAAGGTGCCTTGAAGGTACTTCGTGAAAAAGGCTATGAAGGCAAGAAACTCATCTTTGGTATTCGTCCAGAAGACATCAATACAGAAGGTGCTTTCTTGAAACATTCCCAGATTCAGTAGTTCATGCTAAAATCTCTGTATCTGAATTGCTTGGCTCTGAATCCCACTTGTATTGCTAAGTTGCAGACAATGAATTTATTGCCAAAGTAGATGCTCGTGATTACCTCAAAGCTGGAGCAGGCATTGACCTTGGCTTTTGACTTGAACAAAGCACACTTCTTTGATCCCAGAAACAGAAAAAGACAGTTTACTAATTTACAACGCCTCTAGAATAAATTAATAAGAAAATGCAGGATGCCTTGTTTTATGCAAGACTCCTGCGTTTTTATAGAAGTTAACTGATAAGGTGATTTATAAATTAGAAGAAGCATTTTAAAAATTTATGTTATACTAAAGTTATGGAAAATAACGATATTGTCTACGGTGTACATGCTGTGACGGAAGCTCTCATAGCAATACTAGGGAATAAACTCTATATTCAAGATGACCTACGTGGGAAAAATGTTGCTAAGATGAAAGATTTGGCAGCAGAAAAAAAGGTTTCTATTTCTTGGACAAGCAAAAAAACACTGCAAGAAATGACAGACGGTGCCGTTCATCAAGGTTTTGTCTTGCGTGTTTCAGAATTTGCCTATACAGACTTTTGAAGCGATGTTGAAAATGGCGGAGCAGAAGAGAATCTCTGCTGCTCATTTTAGATGGTCTAACAGACCCACATAATTTTGGGCTCGATTCTGCGGACAGCTGACGCGACAAATGTTACAGGCGTCATTATTCCTAAGCATCGGGCGGTTGGTGTTACGCCGGTCGTCGCAAAGACCTCTACTGGTGCGGTGGAGCATATTCTCATTGCTCGTGTGACCAATCTCAGCCAAGCTCTGGATAAACTAAAACATGCAGGTTTTTGGATTTTTGGCACAGATATGAATGGCACCCCTTCGACTAAGTGGAATACGGCAGGTAAACTGGCTCTGATTATCGGCAATGAAGGCAAGGGCATTTCTGCTAATATTAAAAAGCAAGTTGATGAAATGATTACCATTCCTATGAATGGACATGTGCAGAGCCTTAACGCTAGTGTGGCGGCTATTCTCATGTATGAAGTATTTAGAAATCGCCTATGAAAGCAGAGAAAATTTTGAAAAGTTAGTTTAGATGATCTATCAATAGGAGAAGTATTATTGCATTTTGTCATGAGAGCGTCAGTTCTCTGCGATTTAGACCCAATACGAAATGCACGGATTTATTCAGACAAGTCACATTTTGAAACTATTCTGCTCAGTAGAAACCCATCCAGTAATTAGCATGCATCAGTATTTCTGAATTTTTTCAGAATTTGGAAATTATCTGTGAATTTGAAAAGCGCAGTATACTTTGCCGAAAAGAGATGTATCGTCAGACTTTATATGATGAAAAAAGTTTCAATGTTGTGGTTTCGAATGTAACTGGGATGGTTTTTTAAAGAAGAAACAGCAGACGATTAACATTGAGAGTATGTGTCAGCTGAAAGTCAACACCCTATAAATCAAGTATCTGTGACAACTGATTTTTGAAACGACTTCAAAAGATGAGCAATGGACTGTTTTTTGCATCAAAGGGCTTTCACGTGTATCTGCTCGTGAACTAGAAAAAGCGAGTAGCTGTTACAAAGTCGGATCTGAATCAAAATGAGCCAACAGCTTCATAATGGGAAAACCCACCTTATGCGTCCTATGGACAATCAACTCTTGCGCGATTTACAGAAAAATGATGGAGAAAAAAAGATGACCTTTAAAATTTTAACGGATTCAACAGCAGACTTCCAGAAAAGCTGGGCTCAGGAAAATGATGTTCAAATCTCTAGGCCTGACCATTCAGCTAGATGGTATAACTTATGAGACAGTCGTGCAGAAGAAGCTGACCAGCCAAGCACCTCCTCTGGATAAGATGGAGTCAGGGCAGTCAAGCCAACCACCAGCCAGATTAATGTCGGTCAGTTTGAAGATGTCTTTCGTGGTTACGCTGAGATCGGTATGCCAGTTCTTTATGTAGCGTTTGCTTCAGCACTATCGGGAACTTATCAGAGTGCTGTCATGGCACGGGAGATAGTCTTGGAAGATTTTCCAGATGCGCTGATTCGCATCATTGATACCAAGGCGGCTTCTATGGGTGAAGGGTACTTTAGTCATGAAAGGCGGCAGAAGCGAGAGCGGCCGCCAGAGCTTTGGAGCAGACAGCAGACTTGATTGAGAGCTTGGTGCCAAAGGTCAAGACGTATTTTTCTAGTTGATGACCTCAAATCACCTCATGCGGGCGGATCGGATTTCAAAACCGCTGCGCTTATGGGAAGTTTAGTCAATATTAAGCCAGTAATTGCAGTTAAGGGAGATGGAGGCTGGATTCTGTGGCTAAAGTCCGTGGGAAGAAAAAGGCTCAAACTGAGGTGGTGCGCATGACCTTGGAAGATATTGCCGATCCGCGCGTGGTAATCGCCTATGCAGGAGCAGACAGCCAAGAGGTGGCTCAAGTCTTAAAAAGATCAGCTTCTGCCTCTGAGCAAGTCAATGAAGTTTTAATTTTACCATTAGGACCAGTCATTTCCACTCACACGGGTCCTGGAACTTTGGGACTATTCAGTATTGCCCATGAAAATCAAGATTAAGCGAAATGAAACCGTTCTTTCATAAATAATTTATCAAATATATTGACTTTTTACCCTAAAATTTGGTATGATAGTAGGCGGTATTGTTTACCCCATTTGTAAGGCCCCGGAACCTTCCAAATAACTTGCGGACCGGAACATCCGCCTTGTAAACAAAAACGATATTCATATAGGAGAAATCATGAACAAAACAACATACATGGCTAAGCCAGGTGAAGTTGAACGTAAATGGTACGTGGTAGACGCTACTGATGTACCTCTTGGACGCCTTTTCTGCCGTTGTAGCAAGCGTACTTCGTGGAAAAAAATAAACCAACTTTCACACCTCACACTGATACAGGTGACTTTTGTGATCGTTATCAATGCTGAAAAAGTAAAAATTAACTGGTAAAAAAAGCAACTGATAAAGTCTACACACACTCAATGTACCCAGGTGGTTTGAAGTCTATCACTGCTGGTGAACTTCGCTCTAAGAACGCTGTTCGTTTGATCGAAAAATCAGTTAAAGGTATGCTTCCACACAATACTCTTGGCCGTGCTCAAGGTATGAAGTTGAAAGTATTCGTAGGCGCTGAACACACTCACGCTGCACAACAACCAGAAGTTCTTGATATTTCAGGACTTATCTAAGGAAAGGAACAAATAAGCTATGTCACAAGCACAATATGCAGGTACTGGACGTCGTAAAAACGCTGTTGCACGCGTTCGCCTTGTTCCAGGAACTGGTAAAATTACTGTAAACAAAAAAGATGTTGAAGAATACATCCCACATGCTGATCTTCGCCTTGTCATCAACCAACCATTCGCAGTTACTTCAACTGTTGGTCAATACGATGTTCTCGTAAACGTTCTCGGTGGTGGCTACGCTGGTCAAGCAGGAGCTATCCGTCACGGTATCGCCCGTGCCCTCCTCCAAGTAGACCCAGACTTCCGCGACTCACTCAAACGCGCTGGTCTTCTTACACGTGATGCCCGTATGGTAGAACGTAAGAAACCAGGTCTTAAGAAAGCTCGTAAGGCTAGCCAGTTCTCAAAACGTTAAGAACCAGCTACAATACAGCATTTACAACACTTCATGGTTCACACCATGGGGTGTTTTTTTAGTGATTTTTAGCAAAATTCACACCATTTTTCACACCAAATTCACACCATTACTTTTTAAGATTGCGATAAGCAATCTCTCCAACAACAATTGGAATGACATTCGAAGTATTGACATAAGTCTTTGTTGTAATCGTGTCGCTATGTGTTAGAGCCCTCAGAAATAGCTTCTATAGGTGTTCCAGCCTGTTTTGCTAGTGTTGCTCAGTATGTCGTAATTTATGTGAGTAGCATGCTTAAGTTCTGGATGACTGCGTTGGACGGATTTCATCTTATTATTAAGGTAATCAGAGTGTGAGTGGGCTGTTAACATTTCCTTTCATATCGATATAAGTAGACATACTGTTCATTGGATTCTATAATTCCAAATTTTGCTAGTTCATCTTTTTGCTGTTTTTCCATTCTTTAAGTAAGTCAGTCAATTCAATAGGATTCTGAAAGTTGTCTTTTTATTCCCTTTGGTAGATTTTGGATTTTTGTATTTATCTAAAGCTTGTACTAACTGGTTCATGTTTACTTGTATTGATATGTTTCCATTGTAGAGCATAGCTCTCGATTTTTCTATCTGCTAAGAAAATGTAGTGTAGAATAAGACGTAGTCTTTGAAATGAATTTTATCAGCGTCTAAATCCTTTTCAAAAGCTGTAAACCATGCTTGAAGCTCTTCTTGAGATAGATATAAATCTTCATTTTTTAGATTCTTGTAACTGATTTTTCTTAGTTGCTTTGATCTGTCTGATAGTTTTGAAATGCGGTTAGTTTCGATGTATTCCAATTCTTCAGCCCAGTCAAAGATAGAATTAACATAGCTTCTAATGGTCTTGAAATTGCATATATCCTCTGCCTTTTTGAGTGAGTATGTCAAGACTACCCTGTTTATTTTGATTCAGAAAAATCAATTGAGTAATTACCAAGCGTTGGTAGATATGCTTTCTAAAAACAATCTCAGTGCCATTAGCAGTTGCTCTTAGAGGTGGTTTGTTGGTGCTTGTTGTCTGACCTGCCTTATAGGATTTCCACCAAATGTTTTCATAGAGAGTCTTTGAATTGGATTGAACCAGTTTTTCAAGTGTTGAAACATTATCACCGCTTAGAATTCTACTGATTTTATTCTGTAACTCTAGTTCGTATTTTTGCTTCCCCTTTAGGTTTGAACCGTTTTTCTATCACTTTTTGTCAATTCCAAGCGAAGTTTTAACTCTCTCAGGAATATAGAGCCGTAAGCGATAAGTTCCATTTTTGTTTTTGTAATAGTCATTTAGTATTCTCCTTGTGAATTGAGCTCAGAAAAATACCGTGATTTTATATAAAACAAACCACGGCAAAATTTCTACTGTTTTTGCATCCAGCGATTGATTTCGCTTTTATCAAATCGAACCGTTTTTTCTATTCGAATAACTGGTAAACCTTTAATCCAACTATCCAGCGTATTATTGGAAATTCCTAGATAATTGTAGGCTTGCTGTTTATTCAAAAACGGACTTTCAAGATTGCTATTGTTTAGGTCTGTTTTTCAATTTCTTGTTTGATTAAATCGGATATTAAAAGCTGTATTTGATGTATTTGCTCGTCTGGTAAAATGACCTGCATGCTGTCACCTCTTGTTTATAGTATTTTTGAGATAATAACAGAGATAGTAGATTTGTTGCTATTTCAGTTGAGTGAGCGTATCTTTCGTACTTTGGTCGGTGTGAGTGATGACGTTCTTTTTGTTCCATTGCATATTGCGGATAACTGTTTTGACCAAAAAGGTCGAAGACTTCATTTTGAATATTGGTCTCGGTTCTGAGAACGAATAGGAATAGATTTTAGGTTCATACTAGGGAAGATTGTAGAGGAAACTAATTGATTTAACTTTTTAGGCGTTGACAAATTAAAAGTTTCATCAATTGTCAGTAAATAATCAATACGTCTTACAAATTGTCCTAAATCTTCCAATATTACCTTTTGCTTGCTCAAAAATGCATAGGCTCTTTTAGTATTTGTAATTATAATAACTTTTGCAGACCCCATTTTGTTATGATACCTTGCTGAGATTGGACTTATCATATAGGGGTCTAGCAATTTTAACCAGTCGGATACGGTCAAACTGTCTCCTTTGATATCATCGAGAAATAGTATGTCTTGACCATTGTACTCATCAGCATTTGTAGAAGCGGTACGCAAAAATCCCAATTTTGATTAAATTTCAAAGCAACTGTCTTGCTAAAATTCCAATCAGCTTTTTACTAATTGCTGTTTTTCCAACACCGCTTTCTGCGTTGATAAAAGATAATTGTTTTTGAATTGCCTCCTTCTAATTCCAGAGATTGTTTTATAGCTTTTTCGTTTCCCCAGCTGTAATCAATTGTCACTGATTTTTCGTTTGTGCTGACCATAAACTTTGTAATAATCATCAGTTAATAGGATTTGATTTTACTTAATTTACCTGCAAGAATTTCAGAAATAATCCAATCAATGCTTAGATTGGTATCTGGGCTTCTGCTCTGCCCTTAATCCATGATTCCATTTTACGATTGTACAAACTAATATAATCTTCACCCTAGGACCGTGACAACTTCATCCTGCTGAATATTGATATTTTTGATTCATCTTTAGCATGTACTAAAATAGGTTGGCAGTTATCATATCCGTATCTACCTGATTTTAGTTTCTCAGATACTGTGGTTCAACACCAATTGATGAGCACAAGTCTCTCCTAATGACGCACCTTTGCAAACTTGAATAAGAAATGGATATGGTCTTCTTTTGTTTCATCAACATTTTCTGTTCTTGTACATTCCAAACAGTGACAGTATCTTTGCTGTGAATAATACCGTATGCTTCGTCCACTTTGATATTTTCAACTTCAGGTGTTTTCACAACTGCTTTAGTGAGTGGTTAGACAGTTTCATCTCTCGCCTGTTGATTGCTGTTTTGTAATCTGAAAATAACCAATATTTTTCTTCTAGCTGTTGTACAAGCACGATTGCCCAAAGTCAAATTTGATGAGTTTTGTCATAATTAAATAACTCCTATCTTTAATTATTATTCTAATTATACCGTTGATAATAAAGGAATTTGATTTTCAAATAATTAACTCAAACCTTTGTCTTACCTAGGTTTTAAGCTGTGTCCGCGACGCATGCAAAGCCCAGCGCCGGACAGGCGTTGAAATAGTTAGAGATGGTTTTGCTTCATCTTTGCAAGACGACCAGACCTTCCTGACCTCGTCGGCTTCGTCAAGAACATCTTTATTCATTGAACAGACTAACTCTATTTCAATAACTAAAGATATTGCATATAATTTTATTCTTCATTAAACCAAGGGTTTCAAAAGAGTAATGTTGCTATCTCCCATTTTCTACCTGAACCCATGATTTTGCTGAACCTTGAGCCTTGTCATATCTTCTTTTTGGCATATCAGCGAAACCCACTCATTAAACTACTGGCGCTCTGAAGCGTTCTGCAGCTCCTCCGAGCATTATAACAGCATCGGAGCAGTTTACACGAGCCAAACTAGGTAAGAATCCCTCTTTGGCAGCAAACTGGCTAATAGCTGATATGAATACCTACGCTAGCCCAGTAGCACTTAATTTGTTGATAGCATTTATCCAACGGTTCATAATTTTTAGCGTCTTTGTCTGTTTTATCTAAAGATTCTGTAGAAGCGTTCAAATTTCCAATTTCATCAAAGAAAAATAGCTATATCAGGCATATCATTCATTTCAAGATATTTTTCTTTACCTGCTTCATTGATTTCTCAATCTATTATCCATAATTGTGCACCAGTATTCAGTCTTTCAACTATTTTCATAGGTCTGATTGACCATTGAATTCTTTACGTATCTATCATATTTTTGCACTATTATATTCAACAACCCAGTTTTGTAATAGCATGAGTCTAGCTGAGAAGCGACCCGCAAATACTGATTTGCCTGCCCTTGTTCTTGCAATAATTGACAAGTGGCTGTTACATCAGCATGCCACGTTAAATCTTTTGAAAGTTTAAGAGCATGTTTTATCATCACTAACAAACTCTTTCAAAAATTCATATTATCTTTGATATATAGACGCTGAGAAGTAAAAGTATCTTCAAATAGAACAGTATAAAGCTATCACCTGATTAACTCAGAGCTCACTACAGCGTATTTTTGAAATCTACCTGATAGAATTTCCTGATACCCACTGTTCAAATTTCTCATGGTCAGCACGTTCATAGTTTGCTATATTTTCGATTGCAATATACCTTCCCAGAAAAATTACATATTAATCAAACATAGATTTCTGGCATTTCATCTCCATATCGGGTTAAATTGCTAAGCTTTCAAAATATCTGTTATTTGTTGATCATTAAAACAATCGATGTATTTTTCGTGCTAATTTATATGCTTGTTTTGACATGCTTTTAATCTTTAATTTTTGATACTTCTACGATTTTCCAGCTCAATATTGAAGTAATAATAGCTACTAGAATTGCAAAAAGAAAAATTCATTTGGAAGAATAAAACAACTTTAGGAAAGGAAGTTGTTAGCATTTATGATAGTTAAACATACGATGTAACAAAGAATAGTACACTGCCAAAAGCTATCAAAGAACGTTGATAGCTTTGTAGTTACTATTCGCTTGTCGTTGATTCTTCTGTATTTACGCATTGCGTTGTTGATGAATAACGATAGCTACTGAGTCAGTTTTGAACCCAGACTTTTCCTGTTTGCAGTCACACCACAGTAGATATTTTTAAATTCTAATATTGTTCCAAATTGTGCTCAACGCAGTTAGAAGTTTCTAACTATATATTGTAAATCATATTTTTATCTACAACTGAATATTTCCAACTTTCAGCCATCCTGAATAGCTTTTTCCAATAGAGATTAATTGTAAAGTTGGAACGGCTTCTACATTATATGTATTTCCTGTTTTTCGCTAGTGTTTTTGAATTTTAACTGTATTATGCATCGTAAATTTTCACCATTTGTTTTGATTCGAAAAGTTCCAGATTTTAATACTTATCCTCGCAATTCTGCTTTTGATTGGTAAAATATATTTTTGCAATTGAGCAATTGAACAAAAATTCATTATAAATTGAAGCAATTAATTCATCATTTGACATTTGTTCAACATCTGAAACGTATTTAAACCGAGATTTCAAATGACAATGAACTATTTCATACCATAATTCCAAAAAGAGCAGCTGGTACATTATCGAAAATAACGACGTTTGTAATTTTTGATATGAGATATTTCCAAAGATTTGTCAAACGAAAATTCAACGATTTCAATAATAATTTTTAAGTAATTGATATACTAATCACCCCTTTCTCTCAATAATTATATTACCACGAAGACGATTGTGCATAAATGAACTATGATTTTTCGCCATAAATATTGGCTTCAATAACTTTAAATATGTATTGGAGAAAAGGAATGTAAAAATGTTAAAGAAACACACTGAAAAGATTTTCGCTTACTACGCAGATTAGTTAATAGTTTAATCAATTCAACGAATAAATAAAGACCTTCTCCAATCATAGAGATGTACAATCATACCTCACTTTTAAAAACAAAATATGGAACGTTTTATGGAAGCAATAACTGATGATCGCGTGTCGTGCTATTGAAGTGATGAGTAGAATAACGAATTATAACAATCAACATACAAAGACCTTTACTGCTGCATTGTACTGTTTGCAGAATTAATATCAGAAAATATGGTAAACCGCTACAGGCGACTTCTGTGAAGATGTTGAATAATGAGATTATTGCTTTAGCAATTTATATCTTGGATAGAAAGTATTTTAAAGAAACTTCCGATGAGAAACTTTGAGTCACAGATATTCTTTTGCGATTCTGCTGAATTTTTCGATGATATTTGGAGAAAATTTTGAAACGCGAAGAACTTATAAATTTGCCGAATTTTAATAGTATTGTAGCAAGTAATTGTTAGTGTTGTTTACAGGTATTCTCATCATATTTAAATGTAGCTATCAAATTATTTTGTTATAAAATAATACATTGAAATGTGTAAAGATCTAAAAACTCAAATAAAACTTAAAATATTTCTGATCCATATTGACTATTTTTAAAAGAAGCAAAAATAATCAATCAATAGGTTATACGTGCGTAATAAGTATGAAAATGATATAAAACAATTATAGAGATAACCAATTGATGAAGAAATCATTTCATGGATTAGCAACATCACACAATTCTGAACAATACCACGCTTTGTTGGACAAATGCTTTGAAATTAATAAAGCTAACTTGTAAAAGTTGAAACACAATATGTGAAAAAAATTGTTTCAATCTCGCAAGAATTCAATCCAGATTTTGCTTTGTTTAATGGAATCAGATGAACTATTAACATTTATTTCAGATTATATTGAAATAGACGAGAAATAAGAAAATTTTAACAACTCTACTACACTTAGACATTAAGTCTACATAAGTTCAACTTTTAAAATCATCTTTATCAATTAAATTAAGATTAGTGACTTTAAATAAAATGAATAATGTGAGTTCAGTAATTAATTGCAAAAGATTGTTCGTGCTTTGTATATTGAATGAGCGACTTTATCTTCACTGTCTTAATAAGAATTTGAAAAGCAATTAATAGTTGTTTTTGTTCAGATGAGGGTAATTCAAGCAAATCATCAACTAATGTTTGAAGTTCTTTATTTTTCTGTATTAACCTGACTTTTCGAAAAATTCTACGGTATTAGAATCAATGCAGTCAAAATTTTCTGCGTATCTATTTTGATGTTAGAGCCTTTCGTTTCTAAATTTGAAATATAATCCGTTCCAACATCTGCTTTTTCACTTAAAGCTTGCTGACTCATTGATTTGATTTTTCGTAAAGTTCGTACTCTTTTTCCTATGTACTGCGTAAACTAAAATTTTGTCATAATGATAACCTCGTATATAAAATATGATACAGAGTTTACAAGTACAAAAATAACCAGCATACAAAGCTATATCTAATATATTGCCTGTAGAGCTAATTTTTGTGTTAAAATAGTTCTAAACAAGTGCTAAATACTTGACAAAAACGCTTGTTATACTACATATAACAAGGCTTGACTTGTAGTCAAGCCTTCCTAAAAGTACAGGAGGAACTATGGAAACAAGGTTATTAGGTGCGGCAACAGGGGCTATAGCACTAGCTGCGTTTGGTGTAGCTAATGGGGCAACTGTTCAGGGCAGAAGAATTGACCAAACCGTCAACTACTCTGTCTTCTGATGTAACAGTACCCAAGGCGCATAATAATAAAGTTTTAGACGGTGTTCTATTGACAAAGGATGGTGATGCTGGTCACCACCACCCCAACAGAGAGACGGCTGAGGAAGCACGTGCATCAAACAACAAGCCGATCAAGCGGTGACCGACCGTGGGAAAGTAGCTGAAAGTGCTCAAATTCGAAGCGAACAGCCAAAAGTGCGTATAGAAGATGCTACCGCAAAAGCAGCCAGCGGAAAAAGAATAAGGCTGCAGCTACACCAGACGCGATTGCCCAAGCGGAAAAAGGCGTAACGATACTGGCAAAAGAAATTGCACAAAAATCAAAAAGCAAGTGATACTGCAGCTAACGCTACACAAAAAAGCGACTGACGCAGCTACTACCCAAAAACAAGCGGTAGAACAAGCCCAAAAAGGGGTGGAAGCTGGGCAAAAGCAGTTGATACGGCTAAAAAGGCGTCGATACCGCCAAAGCAGCGCTCGATGGCACATGCGAGACAAAAAGCCCTTGATGAACAAAAAGCTAACAAAGTGTTATTGAAGATGCCAAAAGGCAGAAAGCGATGCCACTCAAAATTGGCAGCTGCTAAAAGGCAGTTGCCGACCGTCATGCCCAAATCAAGGACTTGAAAGACCAAGCAACCACTCAAAGCAAAACGGCAACCGACACCACAACCGATGCTGCTGCGAAAAAGGCAGCCGATAGCGCAGCTAAAGCAGACGTTAACACCGCTAAAAAGGCGTAGAAACAGCTCAGGCAGCTCTGACGGGACGGTGCCCAAAAAGGTCTTGGATGAACAAAAAGCTGCTGAGAAGGCTCTTTCTGATGCCAAAACTGAAGAAGTGGAAGCTGCTCAAAAATTAGAGCGAAGCCAAGAAAGCAGATGCCGATCGTGATGCAAAATCAAAGACTTAACGGCAAAAGAAACAGAACAGCTGTACGCTAAAACGGACGCTGAAAATGCTCTTGTGGAAGCCAAGAAAATGCTCGAAGCTAAGAAAGCAGCTAAAGAAGCAGCCGAAGCTAAAACGCGATGCGTTGTGGAAAGAATTGGATGCTAGAAGAAGTTATCTACTATCACCGTACCACAATATGTGATTGATGCTTATAAGAAGTATTTGGATTCTGAACGTGAAGAAGCTGATAAAGATGCGCTTCAAGATGTCTTCGATCAAATGGATTGAGGAAGTTACTTGACATTGAACGTTGATGGAAATGTACCAATTGATCCATCAACGGCTGACCCAGCTCATATGACACGGGAACAAGCAAAAGCCTTAACCCAATCTATGCTCACTTAATTACAGCAGTTCGTCGTCAATTCTGGGGTACTAAGGTGAAGACTTATACAACCGAAGATGCGATGGACTATGTGCAAAAGTGTTGCCAAGCGTATGCAAAAGAAAACAAACCATGGTCGTCTGGTCACAGTCATGATGCACTGAACGCGGGTCAAACTGATTCCTCTAAAGCTAACATGTGGAATACAGAAAATATTGCTGGCATGCCGTCTCGCACCACAACCATGACGGAAATGTATCGTTTCATTGCTGGTAAAATCATCAACATGATGGTAAACGACTCACCATAGTACTTGGTCATACTGGACAATATGCTTGTAGCCCTGACTACGATGACGTTATCGGTGTGGCATCCAGTGTAGACACCAAACGGTCTTGTCGCATGCATTATGTTGGTTTCACTCACTCGCATGCTGGTCAAGCCTACCAGACCCATATGACACTGACGCAATTGGAAAAAGACTTGGCACAAGCCGAAAAGTGACTTTCGGCCGCACTCACAGCCTTCAATGAAAGCCAATGGGGTTCTGACTGCTAAACAAAGCTGCTTTTTGATACAGCTCATCAAGCACTCACTGCTACTCAAAAGCTGAATTGCTACGACGCAACCAGCCGCTCTAAACACCTAGCGCTGAAATGGCACACCGTGCGGCAGTTGCAACGCGTACTAGCGCAGAAACCGCAAAGCGAGTGCAGACAAAGCGGTTGCCAACCTCAACGCATCGATTCAAGAAAAACAAGTTGCATTGCAGCGCAAGCGGTCTCTGCGCCAAAGAAGAAGCGGCTCAAAGGCTGCGACCGCCCTTCGTGAAGCAGAAAGCAAAGCAATGGAAGCGCAACAGATACTCAACGCTACCAAAGCCAAATCTGGCAGCACTCACTGGGGTGAAAGAGCTACACCAGCGGCCAATGAAGCCCTTGAAAGCAACGACTGCTCGCAAGGATGCGCAAGCTCGTAAAAGATGCGGCAGACAAAGCGGTTGCCAACTTGAACGCATCTATCAAAGAAAAACAAGCGGCACTTCGTACCGCAGAACAGGCCTTTGACGGCAGCTGAAAACAACTTAGCGCGTGAAAGCAAGCAAAGCGAGTGAAGATGCCAAATTGGTAGCCGCTGAACGCGGTGCCGATGCTAAAGCCGTGGAAGCCAAATTGGTAGCGGAACAGTGCAGCTGGAAGGCAGTTGAAAGACCAACAAAACTTGCTTGCCATGCGTATAAGAATGCGGATAAGTTGCTTGATGAAGCGGTATCAAAACAATTGAAGCAAGTGCGAAACATAAGGAAGCTGTTGTGAGAGACGTTGGAAGCGCGTGAAAGCTGGTAGCAGAGTTGTTGAAAGACCAACAGGATGCAAATAGCCAGTATGAGGCGGTGAAGAAGGCGTATGAGGTGGGTTGCTTTCTAAGAAAGCAGAAGAAGAAAAGCACAAGCTCTTTCAGTCAAAGTCAAACTGCCAAACCAATGACCACAAGCAAGATTCGTCCAACCATTCACTAAGCTATATTTATAGCCGAGCTGACAAACAACTCCCACAAACTGGAGAAAAATGGTTCATGGCTGGTATTGATAGGATGGAATCTTAGCAAGTCTTAGCTTTGGTGTACGTAGAGAAACAGGGAAGCAGAGGATAAGTGAGATATGAAAAATTGTAAAAAGTCAATCTGTTTAGCTTTATCTGTAGTAACGATATTGAGTGCTTGCTCCACGAGTACAAAAGCAATCAGAAACTGCTCCAAAAGACAGAAAAAATCAGCAACAAAATGAATTTAAAAACCAGTTGGTATTTATGAACATTTTTAAGACAGCAAAAATGAATTATGGTATGATGTTTTAAAAGTAGATAAAAATAAAGAACATTCTGATATTTGGTTGATAAATAAAGGTATAGTTAAAATTTACTCTGTACCAGAGGAGTTTAAAACTTGGAGATATCAGCAAATGTCTGACAAAGAAATCTTAAAACAGCTTCCAAAATGGTGAGCAAGTCAAACAAGATTGGATTACATCTTTAAAGGAACTACTAATCCTGATGGGCAAGCTTCACTGCAACAGCTGCAGAAATATATTGGTAAGGATGCACGAGTCAAGATTTGAAAGTAAACATTAAGACAGATGCTTCTGGTAATGAGACTATTAGTGAGGAATTTGAGTATGTAAGGTCTGACTATTGGAATGATTATACTGAGACACCCACTTGACCTTTACATGATTTATCATAGGTTTAATAGTGTCGGAAAGGCAACTATCTTTGATAGTCAATATATTACTTTTTATACATATGACTCTAACGTGGGACATCGTCAGACTCATTTAATTACAAGAACTGACTGGTCCTATTGTTATGGATTCTCCTCAATACAAAAAGGAGTTGAAAGAGACTAGATAAAAAGCAAGAATCGCATTGATTCTTGCTTTTTAAATTTTGAAGTTGCCACAGAACTATATGGTAATAACTCACAAAATTGCCCTGTATTCATTTTTGTGCAGTTGAGAATTTTTAATATATCATTGTAGCCTATGATGTTAAACAATTATTTCTTAAATTTCATCAATATTTTACAAAGTAGTTCTTCTAATTTTCCTAAATCTCCATAGACTGTTCCATCCATATAAAGGTTGTAAACTTCATCATCTTGTTCCACCGTATTTGTGCAGAATACCCTTTTTGATAGTGTAAGGAACGAATGACTCTCGTTGAGTTCGTCCATTCCCTTCTCGAAAAGGATGAAAGTAATTAAGATTATCAAGAATTTTTGCTAATTGTTTAATAATCTCATCTTTTGAATTAGCAGTTTGATAATAGGTATGAATAAGGTGGTTTATATAGGCTTTAGCAGTACTAAAAGATTGTATTGGCATAAAAGGGATACCACTTTTCGAGATATTCACCTTGCGATATTGTCCCGCCCAGCATAGACATCTTGAAACAAATATTTATGATATGGCTAAATATCACTAATAGAACAGACTTCAATAGGTTTCAAGCGCAAGTCTGCAAGCCTTCTAGTAACGAAATAAATGCTCATTCCGATAGGCTTCTTCAACGTTTGTGATATTTTGTTTGTTGATTAAGACTCGTGAATTTGGATAGGTATACTGGTGATTAGGGTCAATGTACTCGTAGCCTTCGTATTGATTTTTAACCAATGTTCAATTCCTTTCGTCTGTTGATAACATAGTTTTAAATCAATCTCACATCTTGAACGGTAGGTTCATAATTTTTCAATCATTGATGACCCAACAGCATACCAGACGGTATCAAAATCTGAAAAAGTTATCAAAGGAATCCCTAAAATTGTTAAATCTTCTTTATTTACATCAAGAGTCATAGCATACCTCCTTGTATAACGTTATCTGTTATTATACCATAAAATCGAGTATTTTCACCTAAAGGATAGAGACTGTTATTAAAGTATGAATTTCATGCATTAAAATGGTTTTATTATAAAAAGAAAATAATAGGGTGGCATGGAGCCATATATATTACGTATGAAGAAAGTAGGATAATGCAAAATGAGGTTTTTATGTGATTACAGAGATAACAACTTTAGCTATCAGCCATTTATTCTGTGCTTCATGGTTTCCTAATATAGATGAACTCATAGATAAGCTAAATAGAGATTTTATTAATAATGAAAGTAAAATTTTGGGGCAAACTCAAAATTGATTCATATAAGTAGAATTTAGTAGTATAAAAAGTGATTGAACTATATCCTCGAATATCTGCAGCCAGAATTTCCACTGATGTTGGAAATGTAAGGTTCTATACGAATGATAGATTTCATAAAGAGTATTTGTCGGTAATGGAATGATACTTAAGGAAACTTTCATCTATAACGGAATCTTTAGTGCATGATTTTGAACAATTCAAAGAAATTTGGTATGAGATTCTCGAATATGAAGATTTAATTATTTCATCATTGAAACCTTTCAAAGCATGAAGTTTACGCAGGAAGAATTTTGAAATGTCCATCTGATATTTCAATTTTATATCCTCAGAATTATAAGATATGACGATAAAGCTAGTTTGCGTATTTCAAGACATTCATGGGTGCTAGTAATGTGAGTTATATCCATTATTTTCTCCAACTGCGTAGCTTTCCTAAACTGTCTTTTTACCGTTAATGATGAAAGATTGTTTCCTATAGAGAGAATAGGAAAGCTGAAATAGAGGAATCGAGGGGTGGGGAGCTCCGTTTGGTTAAGTGGAGGAAGATTGAATTGTAATTTTACAGAAATTCTTGGACAAGAAGGAAATTCATTTTATAATCTGAGATTGATTAACAAAGAGACTCGAAGAAAAGACTGATTTAGAAAATACATTGGCATTTTTAAATGAAGATGAGATTAATTGTTTTAGAGTCAAGTAAAAATAAAATTTCCAGAGCACTTTTAGGTATTATTGATATTACTTACCAGATACAATGGGACTTTGTCAGGATGGGAGTTAGAGGATTTGAGCGTAAATCCCAGAGAAATATCATTTTGTTAGAGTTGATACCGAGAGTATATTCTGCAACTAGCTTTCCCATTTGGAGAAGATAGATAGTGAGATATGTACTAAAATGCAAAGTGCTTTT
>BNJU01003727.1_pt1 | contig 143816 bp, 172 predicted proteins | sample 8539281 | NCBI WGS metagenome assembly BNJU01 (sample SAMD00202456, study PRJDB9452) | human saliva metagenome | isolation source: human saliva | place: Japan
GCCGCCATATGTCTCTCTGCGCTCCATTCGCTGCAAGTCGCTGGATAGACATATGGCGGCTTTTTCTATCTTAAAATGGCAAAAGCTCACTTCAAGAGGGCAAGTCGAGCTGGATAGAACGCTATGAGCGGGCTTTTTCTATATCTGAAAAATGGCAAAAGCTCACTCAAGAGGGCAAGTCGTTTAGTAGATACAATGCGGCTTCTTTTTATCCTGAAATGGCAAAATTTGACAAATCTCGACAAATCTAAAAAAATAAATATAATAGTGATGTAATAGTAAAATTCTTATCTAGATTTCTGGTGGAGGTGTTTATTATTATGTCTACTTCGGAGCGTGTGGTGCAGTCGATTTTATATGAGCTTGGTTGTATTTTAATTGGTTGTTTGGTAATGCAGTTTGTTCCGCATGAGGGACAGCCTTTTGTATTAATGGTTATTTTTTCCTTACTAGCTATGGTTTGGAATTTTGTGTTTAATTGGATTTTTGATAAACTAGTACCAGGTGATCGATTAGCGCGAGGCCCAATCATTCGTACGGTTCATGCTGTGTTATTTGAAGGCTTATTTATGATTGCAACGGTGCCAATTATTATGTACATGATGCAGATGACCTTTTGGATGGCTTTTATGACGGATATATCCATGACATTAGCTATTTTAGGTTATACATATGTATATAATTGGGTATATGATCGGGCGCGTCTATATTTTGTAGAGGCTTAATTTGAAATATGAGGTAGGTACCTCTTGTAAAATCTATATCGTATAGTAGGAGGTTCTTATGTCCACAAAGTCTATTACGGGCACAGGTCTATTGTTGGCCGTAGCCTTATTGGCGCAAAGTTTGCGTCTCATTTTTCCATTTATTCCTAATCAGGTGAGTATGTTCCTCATCGGTTCTATTACATCTGCTACATTTGTACTCGCCACATGGCGCTATGGTTGGAAAAATGGCCTTGTTATTGCTTGGATTGCACCTGTAGTGGCACATTTACAAGGCATGTTGCCGTTGCCACCGTTTATTTTGATTACCGCCCTTGGCACGACAGCCTATGTATTCGTAGCGCACTGGTTACAACATAAACCGAAGGTATTGCTTATTATCGTGGCGGCCTTGGTAAAAGCAGGTGTTCTTTTTGGTGGTTATTCTTTGTTCTTTTCACTATTCCAATTCCCACCAAAGATTGTAAATACTATGTTATTTGTATCTAGTTGGCCTCAATTGGTAACATCTTCTTTGGGCATTATTTTGGCTCTACTTATTACAAAACGTACTAAAAATTAGTCTAACTTAACTTATAGTTATGGCAAGCCATTCAAAATAGATATGACTTTTTAAGGGCACTCATACTGTATGAGTGCCCATTTTTGTTGACCTTAGTCATTATCTACTTTTATAATTAACATATTGTATACAAATATGAGGAGTTGATTGGAATGAAATTTAATACAAAATGCGTTCATGGCAGCGGTAGACCAGATAGCACTGGTGCAATTTCCCCTGCAATTTATATGTCTAGTACATTTTCCCATCCAAAGTTGGGTGATACGACAGGTTACCAATATACGCGTGAGTCTAATCCGACGCGTGACCGCTTGGAACAATTGATTGCAGGCCTTGAAGACGGTACAGATGCATTGGCATTTTCTTCTGGTATGGCAGCGGTAGACGCAGTATTCCATCTATTCTCCCCTGGAGACCATATCATTTTAGGCGATGACTTATATGGTGGTTCTATCCGTATGTTCACAAATATTTACGAACAAAATGGCATCGAGTTTACCTATGTAGGTACATCTGATCTTGATGCGGTGAAAGTAGCTTTCAAACCAAATACAAAGGCTGTATATATTGAAACACCAACAAATCCTATGATGGAGATTACCGATATTCGCGCTCTCTGCGCGTTAGCCCATGAGCGTAATGCGCTTGTAATCATCGACAATACATTCTTGAGTCCATATTTCCAAAAACCTTTAACGTTGGGTGCAGATATTGTCGTTCATAGTGGTACAAAATTCATCGGTGGTCATCACGATGTAATTTCTGGTTTCACTATTGTGAAAGACGAGGAAATCGCTGCTAAATTGCGTCTAACTTATAAAACTGTAGGTGCTTGCTTATCTGCAATGGATAGTTGGCTCGTAATCCGCGGCGTCAAAACATTGGCCCTTCGTATGGAGCAACACCAAAAGAATGCTATTGCTCTTGCGGAATGGCTCAAAACACAACCTAAGGTTACAAAGGTGCTGTTCCCAGGTCTTCCAGAACATCCAGGCTATGAAATTAATAAAGCCCAAACGACTGGCTTTGGCGGCATGTTGTCCTTTGAAGTAGATAGCGAAGAAACGGCTAAAAAAGTATTAGAAGGCATTGAGCTTATTCAGTTTGCTGAAAGTCTTGGTGGTACAGAGTCCTTGTTGACCTACCCTGTAACGCAAACACATCCAGATTTAAAACCAGAAGATGCTGAGCGCAAAGGTATTACACGTCGCTTATTGCGTCTATCTGTAGGTATTGAAGATACAGATGATTTGATTGCAGATTTGGAACAAGCTTTTCAATAAATAAAGGAGTTCCTATGGGACAATATAATTTTGATCAAATTTTAGATAGAACTCACACAAAATCCTTGAAATACGATTTTGCTGTAAAACGCGGTAAACCAGCCGATGTGTTGCCATTCTGGGTGGCAGACATGGACTTTGAGGTTCCCCCTGAGTTAAAGCAGATCCTATTGGACCGCGTGAACCATGGTGTCTTTGGTTATACCGAGTCCGATGATGAATACTTTGAAGTGCTACAAAATTGGTTTACTACGCGCTTTAACTGGACGCCAGACCGAAAATGGCTCGTTAAAACACCAGGTATTGTATTTGCCTTGGCTATGGCTGTTCGCGCTTTCACCAAGGAGGGTGAAGGGGTACTCATCAATCAACCGGTGTACTATCCATTTAGCATGGTGATCGATGATAATGACCGTCGTCTCATCAATGTGCCATTAATCAAAGGCGAAGAGAAGTACACCATTGATTTTGAGGGCATTGAACGGGCTATCGTTGAGGAAAATGTTACATTATTCTTATTATGTAATCCCCACAATCCAGTAGGTCGCGTGTGGACTGAGGATGAGTTAAAACGTCTTGGCGATATTTGTATTAAACATAATGTACTCATCGTAAGTGATGAAATCCACGCTGATTTTGTTTGGAAAGGGCATACTCATACGGTCTTTGCTGACCTAGGTGAAAGCTATGCAGAGCATTGCATCGTATGTACTGCACCTAGTAAGACCTTCAACATCGCCGGCTTACAAGTAAGTAATATTTTCATTCCTAATGATTCCTTACGTCGTCGCTTTAGTAAAGAAATCGACCGTGCTGGCTATAGCCAGCTAAATACGATGGGTATCGTTGGTTGTGAAGGGGCCTACAAAGTAGGGGCACCTTGGCTCGACGAGTTAAAAGAATATATTCAAGATAATATTCAATTCACCATCGACTATGTAGCAAATTATATGCCGAAAATTCATGTATATCGCCCAGAAGGGACGTATCTCATGTGGCTAGATTGCTCCAAGTTGCCATTAAGTCCTAAAGAACGTGATGAATGGATTATCAATGAAGCTAAATTGTGGCTTGATACTGGTTCCATGTTTGGTGTTGATGGAGAAGACTTTGAACGTATCAATGTAGCGTGTCCTCGTAAAACATTGGAAGAAGGCCTTGACGCTTGGCGCCGTGCCTACGAGGCTAGAGGCTTTTAATCAGATTAGTTAGATTATTTAGATTATTTAGATTATTTAGATTAGGTTATCAAATTGTTTAGTGTGTAGAGGTGATAATATGCCTATTAAAGTAATAAAAAATTTACCGGCCATTACGAAATTAGCTCAAGAGAATATTTTCGTTATGGATACAGAACGGGCGGAAAATCAACAAATCCGACCTTTGAATATTCTGTTAATCAATTTGATGCCTACTAAAGAGATTACAGAGACTCAAATTTTACGTGCTCTGAGTAATAGTCCATTACAAGTGAATTTGACACTACTACATACTGCATCTCGAAAATCAAAAAATACAGATGAGCAGTATTTAGAAACTTTTTACCGTACCTTTGAGGAGGTAAAAGACGAGTTCTTTGACGGCATGATTATTACAGGGGCTCCTGTAGAGTTAATGCCTTTTGAAGAGGTAGACTATTGGCCTGAGTTAGTAGAAATTATGAACTGGGGTGAAGAGCATGTATACTCCACATTCTATATCTGTTGGGGTGCTCAAGCTGGTTTATATCATCACTTTGGTATTAATAAATGCATTATGGATGAGAAATTATTTGGTGTGTATGAACATGATATCTACAATGATCGACCAGTACTCTTACGTGGCTTCGATGAAAAATTCTGGATGCCACACTCCCGTCACACGACAGTTTCCTTGCAACAAATTAAGGAAAATCGCGATTTGGAACTCTTAGCGGGCTCTGAGCCAACAGGTGCAGCTATTGTTCGTAGCTTAGACAATAAACATATCTTTGTCTTTGGTCATGCCGAATACGATTGGGATACACTCAATCGTGAATATGAACGGGATATCAAAAAAGGTATGGATATTGCGGTTCCTGAAAATTATTTTCCTAACGACTGATCCAAAACAACGTCCTATCGTACGCTGGCGTTCAGTAAGTACATTGTTATTTACAAATTGGTTAAATTATTATGTTTACCAAGAAACACCGTACATTATTGAACAAATTCAAAAATGAAATTTGAACGCGATAAAAACTTAGGTGCCTATATCTAAACTATCGTATGTAGCTATTGCCCCTAATTACTTCTGATAGTCTCTAATATGGACTAGTCAATTAGAAGTTATTAGGGGCTTTTCTGTACATTCATTTATACAGTTACTTAGCTCGCTAGAGTAGGTTGAAACTACTTGGTGACTTTTAAAACCCACCATAGTTTTAAGTTATGGATAAGTTCATATAAAAAATAGTAGACATAATTTTTAAAGCATAGTACTATACTAGGTATAAACAACGAACTAAATTCACAGTTAACATAAAGGAGTTGTCATAATGAGTAAACAATACAGATTTGAAACATTACAATTACATGCCGGTCAAACGGTAGATCCAACAGGTGCGCGTGCAGTACCTATTTACCAAACTACATCTTTCGTATTTAAAGACGCAGAAGAAGCAGCAGGTCGTTTTGCCTTAACTAATCCTGGTGGCATTTATTCCCGCCTTGGCAATCCTACTACTGATGTATTGGATGCTCGTGTGGCACAACTTGAAGGTGGTGCTGGTGGTATCGCAGTAGCATCTGGTTCCGCAGCGATTACATATTCTATTTTGAACGTAGCTAATGCGGGCGACAATATCGTAGCAGCTTCCACTTTGTACGGTGGTACTTACAACTTGTTCACAGCTACATTGCCACGTCTTGGTATCGAAACTAAATTTGTAAATCCTGATAACTTAGAGGAATTTGAAGCAGCTATCGATGAAAATACAAAAGCTGTTTACATCGAGTCTATCGGTAACCCAGGTATCAACCTTATCGACGTACAAGCAGTAGCTGATATTGCACATAAACACAACATTATCTTGATCGTAGATAACACATTTGCATCTCCATACTTGTTCCGTCCATTAGAACATGGTGCTGACGTAGTTGTTCACTCTGCTACTAAATACCTTGGTGGTCATGGTACAACATTGGCTGGTGTAGTAGTAGAATCTGGTAAATTCGATTATAAAGGTTCTGGTAAATATCCTGGCTTCTCCGAAGGTGATGAACACTATAATGGTTTAGTATATGGTGATTTGCCAATTCCATTCACTGTAAAAATCCGCGCTCAATTGCTTCGTGATACTGGCGCATGCATTACTCCACTTGCATCTTGGCAAATCTTGCAAGGCATTGAAACATTGTCCTTGCGCGTAGAACGTCACGTTGAAAATACTCGTAAAGTAGTAGACTTCTTGACTAAACATCCTAAAGTGGCGTGGGTAAGCTATCCAGAATTAGAAGATAGCAAATACAAAGCATTAGCTGATAAATACTTCTCCAAAGGTGTTGGTGCTGTATTCACATTCGGCGTAAAAGGCGGTAAAGAAGCAGGTATTAAACTTGTTGACTCCTTTGAAATCTTCTCCAACTTGGCTAACGTAGCAGATGCTAAATCTCTTGTTATTCACCCTGCATCTACAACACATGCACAACTTAACGAAGAACAACAAAAATCTGCTGGCGTAACACCAGATATGATCCGTTTGTCCATCGGCCTTGAAAATATCGACGATATTATCGAAGACTTGGCTCAAGCTTTGGATAAGGCATAATTTCCTACTCCAAATATGGAAATACTATAGATCAAACTTTCAGAACATACAAATGACATTCTTAAGCTTTGACCTCGCTTAAGAAATAGAACACAAACTATCAGACTTATAAAACTTATACAAAAGACCTCCCTTCGTGGGAGGTCTTTTTGTGTTGAAGTATGTATTCTAGTTAATTCTAAATTAGATTGTTGTGTTATGGTAGATATCTATAAATATATAGTAATATCTGGAGGATAGAAAAAAAGACCTTGGATTCAACGATCCAAGGTCTTTTAAAGGGAGTATAGTGTGTGTAACGTTTGGTCTGTGGTGTGTGAGCACAGACCCTTTACCTATTGTGTGAGATAGGGTTTTGGGAGAGCCCTTTATGAGTTATAGGGCTCTCTAAGTTTAGTGTGTTAGAGAGTGTATCCATTGGGATACTGTGTGTATAGTATGTGTGTTATATGTGTAGTGTGTCATCTTAGTGGGTTAGGATAGGGGTTCACTAGATGAAAAGAGCTTCTTAGTATTTTTGTAGTTTTTTTAACTTTAGCGCTTAAAACTTTACCGTTCATGCCATCAACTTTTACTTCAGCTTTTTTGTCGCCACCAGTTGTCATATCGAATTTGTATACAGCTCGGCCGTTTTCACGTTCAACAGTCCATTCCATAGTTTGGAAGTCAGCACCAACTTTTTCGATAGCTTTTGTTTCAGCTACTTCAGGGATGATGATGTTTTGAACGTTGATAGCTTTATTGCCTATTGTGTAGCCTTTAACTTCTTTACCAACGATTTGACCAGTTGCTTCGTCTACTTTAATTTCTACTTGACGGTGGTTGTAGTAACCTTCTACTTCATAGTAAGGGTTGTGTTTAGCGTCGTAGGAAATAGATTTTACAGATGCGCCAGGGAATTGTTGTTGGAATACTGTAACAGCGCCCATGTAATCAACAGAATAGTTAGCTTGAGCGGATGGAGCTACGCTACCAACGCCTTTCCAGTTGCTATTGTTGTTGTAAGCATGGTTGCTAGCTGCGCCAACTACGCCTGCTAATAATACTGTACTAACGCCAAATGCACATAATACCTTTGATACTTTTTTAACATTTTTCATAATGAATGCCTCCTAATATAAGGTACGTTTATATACTGTTTTGTGAAAGTAGATTTTACTCAATCTACTTACGTATAATTTAATGTTGCTACATGAATATAAGATGAAATACAAAGTTTTTTGTATGAAGATGAGTATATCTTTTAGTTATTATAAATGATTAGTAATAACTATAATGTATAGTCAAAAAAATAAAATACTTGAAATTGCCATATATATAGTATTAGACTACATAGTTAACTAAAAGTCAACACACGTAGTTGACAATTAAAAATACAAGTGTTTTAATTTAGGTAGTTAGTAGTTTGTTGATGTGTTATTAATGGAGGTATACCATGAGTTCTACCGTGTCGAAACAAGGTCGCATCACTACCCGTCAGTTAACGATGACAGCACTCTTTGTCGCATTGATTGCCGTAGGTGCTTTTATACGGGTACCATTACCAAATTGTCCATTTACATTACAAATCTTATTTACTACCCTCGCAGGCATTGTATTAGGCAGTCGATTGGGGGCTGCTAGCGTTGGTATTTACATTGTCTTAGGTTTAATTGGGGTACCGATTTTTACATCCGGTGGTGGGCCTGGTTACATTTTACAACCTACCTTTGGTTATTTAATTGGTTTTATGGTAGGTGCTTATGCAGTAGGCCGTATTGCAGAGTCTATGGAGACTTTATCCTTTAAACGATTATTAGCAGGATCTATATTAAATCTATTTATCGTGTATGGCCTTGGTATGATTTATCTATACTTTATTATGAACTTATACTTAGGCAAACCAATTGGGGTTGAAGCTGTTATTATTACATGCTTCTTGATTCCCGTAGGTCCAGACATCTTCCTTTGTGCCGTTGCAGCATCTCTTGGCAAACGAATTGTTAAAGAATTACATCGATAATATAGTCTTTATATAATACTATTATATATTTATTAAAACCGAGGCGTTATGCCTCGGTTTATTTGTTTACAGATCTATTTAAGACTGTTTAATGATGTCTCTTTAAGATTTATTAAGACTGTTAATTTAATATTATTTATTTAAGGATATACATAACCTAAAATAGGCTCTGCTGTTTTTATTTTGGTTACTTCTATATATGGTTGAGCACGACCGTGGAAGTCTCGTGTAGATACTTTGCCTTCGATAGAAACCCATTGTTCATTAGCTAAACTATCGCCATCTGTTTTATAAGCTGTCATGCCAATGGGTGCTACGTCAGCGATGCAACAAGACATGGCCATACGAGAGATGGTAAATTCATTAGATTTTAGCGTATTATCATCGCGATTTACATAACCTGTCATATATACAGTGTAGTCCTTGTATTGGTCTACATTAGATCCAACCTTTACGATGGTTTGATAGAAGTTATCGGAGTTTAGTACGATTTCTTTTTTGTCTTTAGAAATGCCAGGCTCTTTGCTTTCACTATTAACGGTAATAACCTCACCTATAGCATCATTTGTAAAATCAAAATTGTTCGTATCATCATTAACCCGTGCTGCGCCGTGAACACCAGTATTAGGAACTAGGACAGGGGGCACAATGAGCAAAACTACGGGGATAATAATAGGTACGATAGAACGTAAATTGTGCTTGTAATAGCGGGATGGAGCCCAAATGATAGTTGCTAATCCACCTAATATGAGAGCTATGCTACTGATGCCGAGCAGTAGTTCATATCGGGGTGCAATATAGTTCAAATAACGGCCCGTCAGAATTAGGTATACACAGCAGATACCTAAGATGAGATAGAGAGCGCCTTTCACAATTGAAAAGCGATCTTTCAGTCCTAATTTCATAGAATCATCTCCTTTTATATTTATTACGAACTGAAATGGTAATGACTAAAATTAGCCTACAAAGAATTGAAAACCTAATGCTGTTATATAAGACATAATTACAATAGTTATGCCTAGACGAAGTATGAATGAAGTTGGCATATATTGTTTTAAAATATATACATTTTTAATATCGAGCATTGGTCCTAAGATGAGGAAGCCCATAACTGAGCTTATAGGAAATAGGGTGCTCAAGGATTTGCCTATAATAGCATCTGATGTAGAACAGATTGAGAAGAAGAAAGCTAATACTAGCAAGATTGGAATAGCCCACACGATAGGTAATGTGATACCCGCATTGATGAGCCAAGGTTTTCCATATACTTGGACTACTGATAAAACAGAGGCTGCCATGGAGAAATAGAATAAGAGTTGGGAAAACTCTTTTTCCATATGAATTAACAATCTTTTTTTGTTGATGTGTTTACTCCTAGATGACTCTATTAAAACCTCTTCGTAGCTAAGATTCTGGGTATTTCTAGCTTTCATTAGTTCCTTTGAAGGTGGATAGAAGCGAAAAGATAATGCCACTAATAAAGCTACGCCAAGTCCAAGGACGATACGCCATACAGAAATCATGGGATTATCTGGAAAGGCATACCAAGTGGAGAGAATGGTAATAGGATTGATGATTGGGCTGGCTAGCATAAATAGGAGGGCCACTGATAATGGTACGCCTCTATCTGTGAGTGCTTTAAATAATGGAATAATGGCACAGTCACATACAGGTAAGGCTAGGCCACTAACCATGGCGGCACCATAGCTTTCCAAGAATAATCGCCTAATAGTTTTAGTAGTACGCTTTGTGGTACAAAATAGCGTATAACGGTTGAGCCAATAGTTCCTAATAAAAGGAATGGAATCGCTTCGACAATGAGCCCTGTAATGATGGCAAAGCATTGATGAATGGAGTAAGGAATGTCATGACGGAACGCGGTAACTAAAAGTATGTAGGCGGTAATACCGATAACTAATAGATTTGGTATAAGTCCCCACGTAGAATTGCGACATAATTGCTCTACCTTTTCTGGCGTTGGCGCTGTTACAATCTTGGCCTCTCTATTATAGGTCCGTAATAAGGTATGATGTGTATCGGTCTCCGTGATGATGCAATCTGCACTGTATAATTGGCTTGTTACGTCATTACCTAAACCAGGTAACATCGATGCGACGAATTGATCCGTACAAATATATAATACCTTTTCGATTTGTAACATGTGACGCAGCTTATCACTGTATAGCAAGGATTCTAGTTGATAAAAGCTGACCATACCATTCCATTCAATCCATATTTCTTTGGGATTTGTCTTATTGATATAGGTTGCGATTTCGTCTGCTATAGAACTATAGGTGTCAGGTTGATTAGGCGTGATTGCACTGAGTTTATCAGGGCTAAGTTGTAAAGCATCTTTAATAAGTGATACAGAACCTTGTTCGGCACTGATACATGCTGTGCCGCCCAGCTTTTTACGGTATTGTAATTGTTCATTTATAAATGTACTTTTACCAGAACCGATAAATCCGGTAACGATATAAACAGGTATCATGATTGACACACTTCGTTATGTACCATTGGCACATTAAAATCAGTACCAATAACGACTAAGCTGTAGTCAGTGGATTCGCTAGTACTAGGGAGCAGTAATGCGTACCGTATTGCAACTCATGGGGACCTTCGGTGGTCGGTACAATACCTTTAGCGCGGAGCACACCGTCTGGCATACCTTCTAAAATTGTTTTCCACTGTAATACAGTGAGTGTACGCAAGTCTTTAAAGGTATGACTCATAAATAGATGCTCATCATGTAATGAATTGTCATCATGACAGTGATAGAGGCGTTTAATATAGTCTCGTAAGGAAATGGTATCCCATGACTCTTCGTGAATAGGTGTGTTGGGAGCTAAGTCGTGAATCATGCGCTTTGTAATACTTGTTTGTTGAACATCTTCGGTGTGACTCAAGAAGATAGCGTCACTGTTTGTGATTTGATCTTTAAAGAATAAACCAAAGTTTTTGATAAACATAGGTGCTTGCATAGCATCCACCGTTGTTACTGAGGCGTGAACATAGGCGGATTTCGCAATGTCTTCATCTTCACATGTATGGATGATTTCGCTCAATTTGCTGACCCCAGATGGTTCAATATAGATAATATCTACATCATAATTTTGAAGAATATCGAGTAATGCTTGTTGGAAATTTCCTTGTAGGCTGCAGCAAATACAACCAGACGTTACTTCACGAATAGTAGCACCTGTTTTAGCAAGATTTGCCGCATCAAGACTAGTTTCGCCAAAATCATTTTCTATAATTAAAACCTTGTCTGTAGGTTTATGTTCTTTTAGTATATGTTGTAAAAATGTTGTTTTTCCCGAACCTAGAAATCCGGATATGATAATAATAGGAATCATATGTGCCTCCTGAGTAAGATAAACACAGTATACACCTATAGGATAACACAGAAAATACATCCTAGGGTATATGCATAGTTATGAGATTTCTATTATTCTTAAAATTCTCTTTAAATATATGGATTATATACATTATATGAGTATATTAACAGATGTATTTAATATTCATAATTAATTGTGAAAAACGTAGGAATTATCAATTTCTCCATATATGAATGAATACTCCTGTTTGAATATATATTAATTTTATATTTTTTTGTAAAAAACATAAAAAAATCCCTCCTATAGAAGGCTCAGTCAGGAAGAGTTGACTGAAGCCCTCATAGGAGGGGGGAAGAGAATTCGTTATATAAATCTCTAATTAGATTACTTTTAGTATACCAAATTATATATAAAGTATGTAGTCATTATTTAAATATATGTATATTTATTGTAACTTAGCTAACAATGCTTTGAGGTATACATACACGTTTTCAACGGATGGTAAATGAACGCGTTCCATTGGTGTATGTGGACTTACGATAGTAGGGCCAAAGCTAATCATTTGTGTGTTTGGTAATACGCCTTTCAACAAGCCGCATTCAAGACCTGCATGAATAGCGTTTACATTAGCTGGTGTATCAAACATTTCGTTATGTAAGGAAATAGCTTGTTCTTCAAGTTTGGAGCCTTTATCGTATTCCCATGCAGGATAACCACCAGTACGCTCTGCAGATACACCTAGTGTTTTAGCAAGTAATATCATTTTCTTAGCCAAGAATTCAAGACTGTTGCTATTGGAGCTACGGATGGAAATGAGTACTTTCAATAGTATGTTCGTTTTCTCGTACGATAGCGATGTTGTCAGAAGTTTCCACAAGATTTGGGATAGATTTGCTTACAGAATGAACACCATCTTGTGCAAGATAGATGTAAGTAATAAGAGCTTCTGTTGTGTCATCTGCATATACTACATCAGGAGTAGCGACATCTTCTACAACAAATTTAAGACCTGGATCTTGGATACCATATTCATGGAGATATTGCTTTTCTTGGTAGGCAATTAATGTTTTAATGGCCGCTACATCTTCAGCGCGTACGGATAATACAGCAACTGCTTTAGAAGGAATGGCATTATGTTTTACGCCACCTTCAAAGGATGCTAAGCATACAGGATATTGTTGTTGAATATCATAGAGTACACGTGTTAATACTTGGTTAGCATTAGCTCGTTGTTCGTTGATTTCGATACCGGAGTGACCACCTTTAAGGCCTGTTACGGTAAAAGATAAGCCTGCATCATAACCAGGTTGGTTGTTTTCGCGCAATAATGGAATGTTTACGTGAACATGACAACCGCCAGCACAGCTAACAGTGAAGTCGTGTTCTACCTCTGTATCGAGATTGAGTAGGTAATCGCCACTTACTTGGCCTTCTTTAATGGCGAAAGCGCCATCCATGCCAGTTTCTTCATTTGGTAGTGAACAATAATTGCATAGGTCCATGTTGTTGACTATCATCTTCGAGGATGGCAAGCATCATCGCACCACCCATACCGTTGTCCGCACCTAGTGTAGTGTGGTCTGCGTGCATCCATTCACCTTCGATGATGTTTGCAATAGGATCCTTGGAGAAGTCATGATTGGAGTCATGATCTCGTACACAAACCATATCGATATGGCCTTGTAAGATGATAGAAGGTCGGTTTTCATAACCTGGAGACGCTGGCTTTTTGATGACTACATTAAATTGATCGTCTTGATGAACCTCAAGCCCCAAATTTTTAGCAAAGTTTACGATATAATCGCTGATGCCTTTTTCGTTTCCTGATTCACGAGGAATTTGGCTCATTTCTTTAAATATTTCTAATACGCGTTTTGCTTGAACGATTGATTCCATAATGGTTCCTTTCATTCTCATGTAAATAATAGATATATATGTTGATTGATTATACGGAATACTTAGTGTTTTTATTAGTATCTGAATTTGTAATACTAATAAAAGAGTTTATTCCAGTGATAACTTTCACAGACATATATATGGAATATATAAATAGTTAGTATATATATAGTTATATCACAAGAATGATTATTAGGATAGTTTATGAAAACTGTAGTATATGTATGTACTAGCTATATAGGAATAATAATGTATAATGAGGGATATACGATTAACGATTAATTAAATCCATTAGATTTTAGAAGGTTGGTGAACCGATGCAACACGACAGTCGCAATATTAGTATGCTTATGGATTTTTATGAGATGACCATGGCACACGGCTATTTTACACAACATGAAAATACGGATCGCGTCGCTTTTGATGTGTTCTTTAGACGCAATCCAGATAAGGGTGGCTTTGCCATTTTTGGTGGTCTTGAACAAATCGTTGAGTACATTTTAAATCTACATTTTGATGAAAGTGATATCGATTTTTTACGGAATCAAGGGAATCTTTAGTGAGGAATTTCTAAACTATCTTAAAGATTTCTCCTTTACTGGTGATGTATATGCGTTCCCAGAAGGTTCTATTATTTACCCGAATGAACCAGTTATAACCATCGTTGCCCCTCTCATAGACGCACAAATCGTAGAAACTGCAGTGCTAACTATGATGAACCATCAGTCCCTTATCGCTACAAAGGCTAATCGCATCGTTCGTGCTGCGGATGGGCGTGTAGTAGCCGATTTTGGGGCTCGTCGAGCTCATAATGTGGATGCCGCTATATATGGTGCGAGAGCAGCCTACATTGGTGGGGTACAGTCTACGGCAACTGTTTTAGCGGGCCAACAATTTGGTATTCCTGTGAGTGGAACCATGGCTCATAGTTGGGTTATGTATCATGATTCTGAATACGAAGCTTTCAAAGCTTACGCTGAAGTTTATCCGGATGGGGCTGTATTCCTTGTTGATACCTATGATGTATTAAACTCTGGGGTTCCTAATGCTATTAAAGTAGCTAAAGAGGTATTGGAACCTATGGGAAAACGCTTAAAAGGTATCCGCCTAGATTCTGGTGACCTTGCGTACTTAGCTAAAAAAGCGCGTCGTATGCTCGACAAAGCAGGCTTAGAAGATTGCTAAAATTATGGCTTCTAATAGTCTTGATGAATATACGATAACCTCTTTATTGGGACAAGGGTGGTCCCATTGATATCTTTGGAGTTGGTGAAAGACTGATTACCTCTAAGAGCGATCCTGTATTTGGCGCCGTATACAAGATTGCTGGCGTCGAAAAGAATGGTGTGTGGGAGCCTCGCATCAAGATTTCTGAATCTGTTGAAAAGATTACGAACCCAGGCTTTAAAAAGGTGTATCGCGTATACAATGATAAAGGGCGTGCCATTGCAGATTTATTAACATTGTTAGAAGAGGTGCCAGATACGACAGAACCATATCGTTATATCGATCCAGAACAACCATGGCGTGAATTGTACTTTGAAAATTGCACCTTTAAAGAGATGAAACAACTCATTATTAAAGATGGCAAGCTTATCGTAAAATTGCCGACACTAGAAGAGCTTCGTCAATACGTTAAAGACCAATTAGACCGTGAAATTTGGTTAGAAGAACAGCGCTTTGAAAATCCACATCGTCATTACCTTGATATGAGTCCAGGATACTATCAAATGAAAATGGATTTATTAAATCGTATTTTCCGGAAGAAGTAGGAGGGACTTATGTTAGACAATCCAGAAGCAACAAAAGAGGCTGTCGTTCAATGGATTAGAGACTATTTTAGTCAAAATGGGCCTAGCTGTAGCGCCGTAGTAGGTGTTTCAGGTGGTAAGGATTCCACAATCGTAGCTGCTTTATGTAAAGAAGCCCTTGGGGCAGAACGCGTAGTAGGTGTTCTTATGCCGAATGGAATTCAGTCTGATATCGATGATGCCAAGGCTGTAGTGGCACATTTGGGGATTCCACATATCATAGTGAATATTGGAACTGCCTATGAAGCTTTGACGAACGCTATCATTCAAGGTGAAGGTTATAAAGCAGTTACTGGTAGAACTGATATATCCAAGGATGCAGGAATTAATACACCACCGCGTCTTCGCATGACAACGCTATATGCAGTAGGACAAAATTTGCCAAATGGCGCACGCGTAGCTAATACATGTAATGGATCTGAAGATTATGTAGGGTATTCTACAAAATATGGCGATAGTGCTGGGAGATTTTAGTCCTCTTGCCAATCTTGTCGTAGAAGAGGTACGCCAAATAGGTCGATTACTTGATATTCCAAAATATCTTGTAGATAAGACGCCTAGTGATGGACTCAGCGGTCTATCTGATGAGGATAAATTAGGATTTACCTATGCTGTATTAGATCGATATATTAGAACTGGAGAGATAGAAAATCCTGAAACGAAAGAACGTATTGATTATTTAAATCGTATTAATAAGCATAAATTAGAATTGATACCGTCCTTTCACCCACAATGTTGAGAGAGGACTTGTTTTAGCTAGTCTAATTCATGCTAATGTTGATTAACAAAAGATTTACTATTTCTTATGTATTTTATGATGGAGGTAATATGGAGACAAAAATTGCGTTGATTGGTACGGGCGGTACAATTGCTGGACAAGGCGCATCCGATACAGATTTGACGGGCTATACTGCAGGTGTACTAGGCCTCGATGAAATTTTAGACTCCGTACCAGGCACAGAACCATATGGTCCATATACATATACTCAGTTTAGTAATATTGAAAGTTCCGATATTACTGTCCAGCATTGGTTGGATTTATCTAAGTTAGTACAAGAATTAGTAAATCAAGAGGATATAGGCGGGGTTGTTATTACTCATGGAACAGATAGCATGGAGGAGACAGCTTATTTTCTTAATCTTACTGTTCGTACAGATAAACCTATCGTTATTACTGGCTCGATGAGACCTGCTGGGGCAATTAGTGCAGATGGTCCTATTAATTTATTACAAGCGATTCAAGTGGCAAGAACACCTGCATCTGTAGGTAAAGGTGTTCTTGTTGTTCTAAATGGCTATGTTGATGGGGCGCGTGATGTGTCCAAACGGAATACAACTAATGTGGCTACCTTTGACAGTCCATTAGTAGGGCATCTTGGTATTGTCCAGGATGGTGTAGCTCATTATTATAAAGCCTCTACTCGTCGTCATACGAAAGAATCCATCTTTGATGTACATGACCTTAAGGAATTGCCTCGTGTAGTCATTTTGACTTGCTATGGCGGTATGGATGACATGGTGCCAATGAGTGTAGTTGCCACTAATCCTGATGGGACTCATCTTGACTGGATTGGGTCATGGTACAATTCCTCAAAATGTACGTCAAATAACACAAAATACAGCATTTCCCAACTGTACGTGCCTCTCGTACAGGGAGTGGCATGGTATCTGCTGTACCACAAGATGCACTAGCAGGCTATCTCGTAAGTGATACATTGAGCCCACAAAAAGCTCGTATTTTATTGATGCTGGGGCTTACAAAAACTAAAAATCTTAAAAAGTTACAACAGTTCTTCTATGAAATATTGATTAGAAAATAAAAAAGATTTGAGAAAAACTCTCAAATCTTAATTTGATATTCATTTTCAAGTATTATACTATGTGTAACAGTTTTATATGCAATGAACCGCACATCCCGATCGCCTAGGATGTGCGGTTTTTTATTCGGCGCCAATAGCATTTTCTAAGGCCCGTTGTATACCTACATAAACCGCTTTAGCCAATGTGTCTCCCAAATAGGGAGAAGGAGCCGGCATCCGTTAACACATCACCATTTGTATCTATGGTGAGAATGATACCATCTGTGGATGTTCCTGTAGCAGAAGTCTTGCGTTCTTTTGTAATTGCTTCAGGAATATCTTCGTTGATAAATGGATAGAGGCGTACACTTTCAACACCCCAATCTTGGAGGGCTGCGCTTTTAGCCTCCGTAATTGTCATGATAGCTTTCACCATGGCACTGTCTGTTAAAGCCTTGTTTGTAAAGACTAGTATGTTGATTGTGCCAGGCGTCACAAACGCTCCGTCCCGTTCTTCATAGCAATATCCCTGTAGCCTGCACGATGGGCCGTTTTTTCATAGCCTGCAGTAACGATGGTCTCCACAATCGTATCGTGCTCCTCGACCTTGGCGTATGCGTGAAGGTTCATTGTAGCAGACGTAAGAAGCGCTGTACTAAAATGAACAGGTGTATCGATTTGCTCGAACTCTTGTGCTAAATAGTTGGCTACCGAGCCACCTGGTAAATCTTTTTCTGTTTCGATTTGGTATGTTAATTGTTGATTTCGTACGGCTAACGTATGGTGATACCCACCATTGAGTTGACCACTAGATAAGGCATAATGGATGTCGTCAAAGTGTACTGTAACGGAACTTAATTCTTTCGTTACATGACCTCCTGTTGCAAGCTCTTGTGGTGCTTCATATGGATTGTTGAACATGTAAGTCTCCCTAGATTTAGATTGTTATATATATAATATAAGGATATAATAGTTTTACTAAATTATTGTAAAATACATATGTTAGATTATAACACATATGTTTATTTCGAATATATTTCCGATTCTACCGAATGAGCGTTATATTTTATTCATGGAGGTTAGTATGAGTGATCTTTTAAATAGGGCTTCTGAATTACTGTTTAAAGATGCTAAATGTATTGATTCAATTTCGAGATTGGTTCTTTTCTCAAGCAGGCAATATATTATTAGCTCTTATTATATTTTGGGTAGGTCGTTATGCTATTAAATGGGTGAAAACCTTTGCTGTCCGTATTATGACTAAGGCCTCTTATGACTCTGCTGCGATGAGCTTTATTACGCAGATCATCAATTATGCATTGCTAGTAGGTCTAATATTGATTTGCTTAAATCAAATTGGTGTTCCTACTACATCCTTTGTAGCTGCCTTTGGTGCCTTTGGTTTAGGTATTGGTTTGGCCTTACAAAAGCAACTTATCTAACTTGGCATCAGGCTTATTAATTCTTATATTTAAGCCTTTTAGAGCCGGTCATGTTATTCAAGTTGGAGATACTGTAGGTAGTGTTAAGTCTATTCAATTTATGTATACTATTATCACTACTAAAGATCAAAAAAATGTGTATATACCAAACTCTATCCTTACCTCCCAAGCCATAACTAATATTGCTTATACCCACGAAAGGGTTATCCCGTTCGTCTTTGATATTGGTTATAACAATAATCATCATGAAGCAATTAAAATTTTAAAAAATATTTTTGCTGCTGATAAACGTGTACTCAATCCTAAAAATATGGAAATTGGTATTTCTGAATTTGGCGATAACTCTGTACGCATTGCTGCCTATGCACGCGTTAAGTCGAAAGACTTCTTAGATGTGCAATATGGAATTATGTCTGATGTAAAAGATGCGTTCGATAAATATGGTATCGACATTCCATATCCTCAACGTGTTGTATATCTTCAAAATGTAGATAACTCTACTGGTGAAATTAAGGGAACTAAGAAAAAGGCAAGTGGAACGGATGTTGCCATTGATGATACCCCTGAAAGTTAATATGTAATGTAGAAAGTGAGATAAATGATATCTTTAACAACTAATGTAAATATACTTTTGAAACGACTTATTTTGCTGATAGCCTTTATAGGCGCTATTATTTTTCGGTACTAGTGTTTCTCATGCGGCGTATATTGCGCCGCCATCCACGATAGGTGAGGCAGTTGTTCTCATTGATGCGGATACAAAAGAAATCCTATTTGCAAAGAATCCAGATAAGTGGATGCATCCTGCAAGCACTACGAAAATGGTTACATTGTTAACAGCTCTAGAACTCAAAGGTACACAACTTGATGAACTGGCGACTATTAGTAGTTATGCCACTAGTATGGAGGAATCCAATCTGGGGGTTCGTGTTGGAGATCAAATTACCTTGGAAGGTGTTCTTGAAGGCATGATGGTTGCCAGCGGTAATGATGCGGCCGTTGTAGTAGCAGAAAATGTAAGTGGCTCTGTAGAGAACTTTGCAAAGGACATGAATCGCGTTGCTGCAAAAGCAGGGAGCAAAAAATAGCGTATTTTTAAATCCTCATGGTTTGACACAAATGGGCCATCACTCTACGGCTCGTGACTTGGCGATGATTGCAGCGTATGGTATGAAATACCAAATGTTCCGCGATAAAGTAGCCAATGATTATTATAAGGTGCCTTATCAAAACCGTACGCCAGAAACAATTCGCACCACAAACCATTTCATTCGCAATAAATATCCCGGTGCTAATGGTTTAAAAACTGGCTTTACGAATGCTGCAGGGGAATGCTTGATTGCATCGGCTACCCGTAATGGTCATACTATGATTGTAGTTATGCTTAACGATGATAACCGTTGGGATGAAGCAGTACAATTCCTTGACTATGGCTTTTAAACTTCGTGGAGTTATTTAGGAGAACTATTGTGTAATGGGGGATATATGAGTTCATTTTTTGCATTTTTAAAACGCATGCGCTTTATCAATCGATGGAGCCTCATGCGCAATACAGAAACAGAAAATATTCAAGAACATAGCCTCGAAGTAGCTATGGTAGCTCACAATTTAGCAGCTCTGAAGAACGAATATTTCGGTGGCAATGTAGATATTAATAAGGTGGCTGTTATTGCCATGTACCATGAGGTGAGTGAAATCTTCACAGGCGATATGCCAACACCGATTAAATATTTTGATCCAAAACTTCGTGAACTGTATGGTGAAGTTGAAACATTAGCACAAGAGAAAATGTTATCTACCTTGCCAGAACGATTACAAGCTGTTTATAAGCCTTTCATAGTAGATGCAGAGGATAATCCTGAGTGGCCTATCGTTAAGGCGGCAGATACAATTTCGGCCTATATGAAATGTGTAAACGAACTCAAGGCAGGGAACGATGAGTTTAAAGAAGCACATGACTCCATTTTGGCTAAACTGAAAGCACTCAACATGCCAGAGGTAGATATGTTCCTTGAGACTTATATGCCTGCTCTTGGTAAAAGCTTGGATGAGCTAAATTACTACGAAATCAAATAATGATTAAAAAAGAGACGACCAGCGGTCGTCTCTTTTTATTCTATAAATAGCCATAACATCTTAATAGACGTCACAGCCATTTTACATCTTAAATACAAATTATAATATCTATTTTTCTTCAATAATATTTTGGTTTCTCATTAATATTTTCTTCCCCCGCCACGAGAATGCCCGGTGCCCATATTTAGCTTTGAACTCTTTGTTTGTAAGCATTTCTAGTTCATTAATATCGATATGTGGTTCTACTTGTTGGAATTCGGGAATTGGTGTTGTGGGAATACCTTGATTATGGGGGCACACCTCTTGGCATACATCGCAGCCAAATACGAGTGGCGTTTTTCTTATGATAGTTTCTTCCTCGTTTGTAAGATCTCCCTTTTTCTGTGTTAAGTAGCTTTTACAAGTATCATATTTGAATTCTTCGTGCCCTAAGCATTGACCTAGACAAGCGGTAATACAACGGTTACAACCTATGCAAGATTGTTCAAGTGGTGTGTTCGGTTCAAATTCTAAGGTGGTTAATATCGTTCCTATTACTACGTAGGATCCCCATTTAGGACTGATAAAACAATTGTTTTTGCCATAAAAGCCAAGGCCCGCTAAGTATGCCATGTAACGGTCTGCCAAGGGAGAGGTGTCACAATGTATAGAAAACTGAGCTGAAGTATTCATTTTTTGTAATTTTTCAATAAGTTTTTCTAAATATTCATTAATGACTAGGTGATAATCTGTGCCCCATGTATAGCGGGATAGATTGGATGGACCGTTATGTTCTACGTAGTATGGAAAGAGACAGACAATAGCACTTTTAGGTGTGAACTCAGTTGTTCCTAGTAGTCGTTCCTCCACATCTGCAGCTGTAAATGGACAGGGATTAGTTTCGTACAAAATGGATTTTGCATTTTCAGGTAGAGGCCAAGGGGCAATCCCAAATTCATAAATATGTAATTCTTTGCAAAATTCCTGTAAATTTATATCTTTCATCATAGATTTAGTGGCGAATAATTGGTAAAATAAAAGTATAAGAAACGTGAGGAATTCTATAGATTCCTGCTAAGTTTGTAGTTCGGTGATATCTGTATTTTTGTGGTTATCATCCAGTTTCTGTTAGTATTAGTATACCATTGAGAGGACAGATTATGTTAGCATTTATGAAAGTATTACAACCGAAGACGGTGGAAGAGGCTTATGAATTAGCCACAAAAAACAAAACTGCCCCAATGCTAGCTGGTGGCTGCTGGTTGCGTTTAGGTCGGCGCACATGGCCTGCAGTGATTGATATGGCTAGTCTTGACTTGCGTTATGTTCGCGAAGAGGATAACGAATTTGTCATTGGTGCTATGGCAACGCAAGGCGATGTGGAACGTTTTGAGCCATTACAACAATTCTGTGCTGGTGCTGTTGTTAAAGGTGTTAAAGAAATTCTTGGCATTCAATTCCGGAACACTGCTACTATAGGTGGATCTGTAGCAAGCCGCTTCGGCTTCTCCGACATTATTCCTGCATTAATGGCAGTACATGCAGACATCGTTACTTTTAAAGGCGGTCGCATGTCCATACATGACTATATGAAATACAGAGAACGTGATATCCTCGTGGAAATTCGTATCCCTAAAGTAGATGTGCCTGTAGCTGTAGAGGCTCTTCGCATCTCTCGTGGTGACTTCCCAGTGTTGACAGGTGCTCTTCGCCGTGATGACAAAGGCGTTGAAGTGTACATCGGTACAAGACCTGGCGTGCCTCAATTAGCAGAAAAAGCAAGTGCTCTGCTTTCAGAAAAAGGATTGTCTGCAGCAAACGAAGCAGGTCAATTAGCATCTGAAGAGTTAGTTTACCAATCTAACTCTCATGCTTCCAAAGAATATCGCATGGAAATGGTAAAAGCAATGGTTCAACGCTTGTCTAAGGAGGTGGCACAATAATGGAACTCGTACTTAATATTAATAATAAAAATGTAACTGTTAATGTGCCAACTGATGAAATGTTATTGGATACATTGCGTAATCTTGGTTACTATAGCGTACGTTGTGGCTGTGACACAACAAACTGTGGCCTTTGCACTGTATGGGTAGATGACGAAATTATCTTGTCTTGTGCATATCCTACATTCCGTGCGCCAGGTCATAAAATTACTACATTAGAAGGCTTGCAAGAAGAGGCTGAATTATTAGCGGCTTGTATTGCTAGCGAAGGCGCTGACCAATGCGGCTTCTGTACAACTGGCATGATGATGAGTGCTATCAACTTGAAACGTAAAAATCCAAAGGCTACTGATGATGAGATTCGTGAATACCTCATCGGTAACTTGTGCCGTTGTACTGGCTATGAATCACAACTTCGAGGGGTTCGTAAATTCTTAGAAGGAGGCCTAAAATAATGAATAAGCACATTGGTAAATCCTATGACAAGGTTGACTCTAAAGGTATTTTGACGGGTAAACCGTCTTATACTGGCGATTTTGTTCCAAAAGATGCGCTCGTTATTAAGGTTCTTCGTAGTCCTCATGCACAGGCGCGCATTAAATCAATCGATACATCTAAAGCTAAATTGATTCCTGGCGTAGAAGCAATCTTTACACATGAAGATGTGCCTAATACTCGTTTTACATTGGCTGGTCAAACCTATCCAGAGCCATCTGCTTATGATGCGCTTATCTTAGACCCTGTAGTTCGCTATGTAGGCGATGAAGTGGCTCTTGTTGTTGCAAAAGATGAAGCTACAGCACTTAAAGCGATGCCTCTTATCAAGGTTGAATACGAAGTACAAAAACCTGTGCTTGATATGCATACGGCTATCGACCATGAAACAGTAGTCCACCCTGAAGATGATATTCATAACAATATCCCTGTAGGTCAAGATTATAAACGCAATATTTGCGTATCTTATCATAAACGAGTAGGCGATATTGAAGCTGAACTTGCAAAATGTGATTATGTAGTAGATGGTACTTACTTTGACCAAGCTACACGCCAAACAGCAATGGAACCATTCCAAAGTTATGGTTACATTGATGCATTGGGCCGTGTAGTTATCGTATCTTCTACACAAATTGTATTCCATGTACGCCGTCATATTGCGCGTGCATTAGGAATTCCGGCTACAAAGGTTCGTGTAATCAAACCTCGTATCGGTGGCGGTTTCGGTTCTAAACAAACGGCTTGCACAGAAATTATGACAGCTTTTGTGGCGTGGACATTGAAGAAACCTTGCTACCTCTTATACGATCGCACGGAAGCACAGACTTGCTCCACTACACGTCATGCTCGTGAATGGAAAATCCGCGTAGGTGCTACAAAAGATGGAATTATCAAAGTAATTGATATGGACTCCATTACTGATGCAGGTGCTCATGCAACTCACTGTTTCACTACTACTACAGCTGGTGAGCATAAGTCCATTCCTTTATACAATAAAGCGACAGCTATCCACTACGGTACAGAAGGCGTATACATGAACCATACACCAGGCGGTGCATTCCGTGGTTATGGTGCTACAGAAGCGCTATGGCCATTAGAGTGTGCTGTTAATAATTTGGCGGATAAAATGGGTGTTGACCCTGCTGAATTGCGTCAAAAGAACTTGATTGCTAAAGGTGAACAAAGCTTGGTATACGCTCCAGATGAATACCTTGACTCTGGTCTATTCCAAGATACAGTAAACCGCGTAAAAGAAATGGCTCGCTGGGATGAGCGTCCTCATTCTTGGGATATTGACGAACGTTATCGCGGCGGCCTTGGCATGGCATTAGCATTACAAGGTTCTGGTGTTGCTAACATTGACGTAGCATCTGTAGAAATTCGTCTTGGCGATGATGGTAACTACACATTGTATACGGGCTCTTCCGATATGGGCATGGGTGCTAATACTGTATTGACTCAAATGGCTTGTGAAATCATTGGCTGTCCTATGGAATACATGACTGTTGTTGAATCTGATACAGACATAGTACCATTTGATCCAGGTTCCTATGCATCTAGTACAACATACGTAACTGGTACGGCGGCGAAAATGGCTGCTGAAGAATTACGCACTAAGATTATTGCTAAGTTCGCTCAATTCTTCGATACAGATGTAGAAAACATCGACTTTGATGGCGTTGTAGCTACCACAAAAGATGGTTCTCAAACTATGGATATCCATCAATTAGCTCCAAAATTATTGGTAGGCGTTAATGCAGAACAATTGTCTGGTTTCGCTACATGGGGCAGTCATACGTCCCCACCTCCATTCATGGCAACTATTGCAGAGGTAAAAGTAGACAAACAAACTGGCAAGGTTATTCCGCTTCATACATACTCCTGCATCGATTGCGGTACTGTTATCAATCCTAAATTGGCTCGTGTTCAAGTTGAAGGCGGCGTAGTACAAGCTATCGGCATGGCGTTATATGAAGATGTACGCTATTCTAATAATGGTCGCTTAGAGACTAATAATCTTATGACTTATAAAATTCCAACCCGTCAAGATATTGGCGAGTTACATGTAGACTTTGTAGAGTCTTATGAACCGACAGGCGGATTTGGTGCCAAATCTATTGGTGAAGTTGTTATTAATACGGCTAGTCCAGCTATTCAACATGCTATTAAAAATGCAGTTGGTGCGGACGTTCGTACATTACCTATGACACCTGAGAAGGTATTTATGGCTATGGACGAGAAATATAAAGTATAGAGATTTCTATTTACTTTTCCTTTCTAAGGAGGCCTGGTTTTATGACATCACAAACATCCTATTGGAATCGATTGATTCAGCCGGGAATCGTGGCCCTTGTTGGGGCAGGCGGTAAAACGACTGTACTTTCAAAATTAGTAGAATATGGAAGGCTGAAAGGTCAGCCCATCGTAGTTACGACTACGACTCGACTCTATGAATCTCAAGTGGCTCATTATGAACCGATTTATACTCGAAATATTAATGAAGCTGATGAATATTGTACTGATCGTATTTTGCGTGGATATTGTGGTGCGTGGTTCTCTGGCATTACAGGAACAAAAGTGGACTCCTTAGATTGTGATCTTATCGATGGTTTAGCAAAATTGCATCCGAACTGGCAAATTGTAGTGGAAGCAGATGGGGCAAAGGAAAAATGGCTTAAGGCGCCTAAGACGACTGAGCCAGTCATCCCATCTCTCACAAAGACTACGATTGGTCTTGTGAATTTACAAATGTTAGGAGCGCCGCTTGATGATGAGCACGTACATAATATCGAGCTCGTTCAAGATATTGTGAAACGCGATATGGGTGCCATTGTAACTCCACGCATGTTGGCTGATCTTGTGCTCCATAAACAAGGTTTATTCCAATACAGTAAAGGTAAAAAAATTCTGTTCTGTACTGGTTATGAAACGGTGCAACATCGTATTATTGATGATTTTATTGATCATATTGTAGATAGCGACATTTCCGATATCATCTTAGCTGATGGATACAAAGCAAGTTGTGAAATCCGTCGCATTATTCAATGTCGGTAGGTACTCATGACTTATGTGAAAGCAAAATCTAATACCGCTTTCAGTCCCATGAGAGACCCCATAGACCGTCGTCCTTTGCATATTGGCATTGTCCTTCTCGTAGGAGGTCAATCCAAGCGCATGGGATGTAATAAGCAACTTTTGCCTTGGCGTGGTAAAACTGTTTTAGATGCGGTCTGTGGGGCTCTTCATTGTGGATGGAATGATTCGGTAGAACTTACTGAATCCTGTAAACTACCTTTTGTAGCGGTTACTGGTGATGATCATGAAAGATTAAAACCTATAGTTACGAGCTATGGGTTTGAAGTGGTTCAGAATGAATATCCTAATCGTGGACAAGGTCTGTCCATAGCGATAGGAGTACATCATTTGGTAGAAAACTCACCGATACCGCTAGACGGCATTCTTTGTTCTGTAGGGGATCAACCACTATTGACTGGGAATGTTGTACATCAGGTTATTAGTGCATTTAGTGATAACTTTCATTCGAAAACTATCGTCGTCCCGCATTATGGGGCGAATTATCAGTCGGGAAATCCTGTTCTATTTGGTTCACATTGGTTTGAATCATTGCAACATATCCAAGGGGATCAAGGTGGCAAAACTATCATTCGCGGTAGTGGTAAAGACCATGTTATCAAATTGTGGATTCGTGACGATGTTGGATATGATATTGACACACCCGATGATTTTGAGCGTTTGAAACAACGTGAAAGTGAGGCATTATGAAACCATTAGTCCTTATGCGCGGAGGCGGAGACATCGCTTCTGGCGCTGTATATAGATTGAAACGTGCAGGCTATCCTGTGGTGGTTAATGAAATAGCCATTCCTACCATGATTCGCCGTGAAGTATGTTATGGCAATGCTGTACATCGTGGAGAAATGATTTTGGAACGCTTTGTAGCACGTCATGTAGCCCTTAGTGAAGTAGCAGATACGTTGGCACAAGGTGTTATTCCTGTTGTGACTAGTTCATATGAAGAGCTACTTGATACATTGAAGCCAGCTATTGTGGTAGATGCTATTTTAAGTAAAAAGAATCTTGGTACCAAACGTGATGATGCAGATCTCGTCATTGGTGTGGGGCCTGGATTTACTGCAGGGCATGATGTAGATGTTGTTATTGAAACCATGCGCGGTCATTACTTAGGTCGTTGCATCTATGATGGTCCAGCGCAGCCTAATACGGGGATTCCCGGTAATGTAGGTGGTTATACTCATGAACGTGTTATTCACTCACCAAAAGGCTGGTCTGTTTACAGCTAAGCGCCATATTGGCGATTCTGTACAAGCTAATGAAGTCATTGGTTATGTAGATAAAGAGCCAGTGCGGGCAAAAATTACAGGTATTCTTAGAGGTATTCTTAAGAGCGGACTCATCGTATCCGACCATTTTAAATTGGCCGATGTAGATGCTCGTTGTGAAGAAGCTCATTGTTATAGTATTTCAGATAAATCCCTTGCCGTTGGTGGCGGTGTTTTAGAAGCTGTTACTGCATGGGATTATGAAAGGAATCAAGATGGAAACGATCTATGATGTGATGAAAGACCGTCTTCAGCTTACAGAAACTACGCTGATGGTTACTGTATTGTCTGGCCCTCGTCAAGGGGATAAGACAATTTATGCTGAAGATGGTAGTGTTTTTGTATGGTACACCAATCGAAGGATTTATGGTAGATAAAGCAAAAGCTTAATTCTTTATGTATGGTAGGCGAAGTGGAATGTTTCGTACAACCTGTAGAAAAACGATCCATCTGTTCTCGTATTGGGTGCTGGTCATGTGAGCCGTGCTATTACGGATTTATTATTATTTATCGGGTGTCGTGTAACCGTTGTAGATGACCGCCCAGAATATGTAGTTCCTGAATTCTTTGATGAACGTGTAACTCGTAAATGCTTACCATTAGAAAAACTTTAAAAAAATGATCACCTCTTGATGAATATAATGGGTTTTATCATTGTTACTCGTGCTCATGAGTATGATAATGTATGCTTAGAACAATTGCGCGATTATTTGCCAACTTATATGGGTGTTATGGGCAGTCAAAAGCGTATTCATTATGCATTTGAAGTATTGCGTGAACAAGGTTGGACGCAAGAAGAATTAGATATGGTATATGCACCAATTGGTCTAGACTTAGGTGCACAAACTCCTGAGGAGATTGCATTATCTATCGTTAGTGAATATTTGGCAGTGGTGCGTGGTAAAAAAGGCGGCTCATTGCGGAAAGGTAGAGTGAGCCATGAATCGTGAGTTTATTGAATATTTAAGTGCTCGTAAAAATGAAACACTAGCTGTAGCTACTATTTTATTTACCCGTGGTTCTACACCGCGTAAGGCTGGCACATCTATGGTAGTATTCCCAGATGGATCTATCTTTGGTACTATCGGTGGTGGTCGTGCTGAAAATGAGATTCGCCTAAGTGCTGTTGATTCCTTGAATAAAAAAGAAGCACATCGTCGTATCGAAGTTCTTTTAGATGACGATGTAGCTGTAAAAGAAGGTATGGTGTGTGGCGGACAGATGGATGTGTGGATTGAAACACAAAATATTTAAGTCTATAACTATAGAAAAATCATATCTTATAATTGTTTATAAATTTACAGTGCTTCTAAAATGAGTTAAAATATAAGGTACAGCCAAGTAGTTGGTTGTACCTTATTATTTTGTATAAGGAGCTATTTTTATGCATATTGACGCACTTATACATACCTTTAGGCTTCTTGATATTGCTGATATCTTAATCGTTGCCGTAGGTATTTATTACTTATATAAATTGCTTAAAGATACACGGGCCGTTTCTCTTTTGAAGGGCCTTGTTATACTAGCAATTCTAAATTTATTGAGTCATTTGCTGAATCTATATGTTATCAATTGGATTTTGCAACAAAGTATGACCGTTCTTCTCTTCGCATTACCTGTAGTATTCCAACCGGAATTGCGTCGTGCTTTAGAACAATTGGGCCGTGGTCGAATTTTCAGTAAGGCACAGAATGTCAACGAAGAGGAAATGGATATGACTATCAATGAAGTGATGGCGGCGGCCCGCGTTATGTCTCGTGAGCATACTGGGGCACTTATCGTTTTTGAACGTGAAGTGGGCCTCAATGACTTTGTTGATACAGGCATTTTAATTGATGCTGTGTTGAGCCGTGAACTAATTAAAAATATTTTCGTTCCTAGTACACCACTTCATGATGGGGCGCTGATTATCCGCGATGGACGTATTCGTGCAGCAGGGTGTTTGTTGCCACTAACTGAGGATCGTACATTGAGTACTGAACTTGGTACACGTCACCGTGCAGCCATCGGTTTGTCTGAACAAACTGATGCTGTCGTTGTTGTGGTCAGTGAGGAAACGGGGACAATTTCCTACACCTATGGCGGTCATATCTATCGCCATTTACCGGAAGATCAAATTAAAGAAGCGTTGCGTACATTTATGGAACGCCCTCGTCAAACCATTACTGGTATGTGGAAATGGGGGGCAAAAAAATGATGATACATTTGAAACGCAATTGGCCAGCTAAGTTGTTATCATTGCTAGCAGCTATCGTCATGTGGTTCTTTATCATGCGAGATCAGAACCCTGTGATGGAGGTAACCTATACAGTACCTGTTCAAGTCCAAAATCTTGATTCCCATTATATTATAGAAGATGCACCTGATGTAGCACGCATTGTCCTTTCGGGCCCTCGCGATACGATTATGTCTATAAAGGCAGATAATCTTCGTGCATATATTGATGCATCTGGTGTAAAACCAGGTCAAAATAATGTAACCATTGGATTTACCCCTCCAGCGGGGATGAGCCTTGTGGAGGTTAAGCCTGATACTGTAACAATTAATGTAGACGAATATGCAGAGCGGAAAATACCGGTTGAAATTGTTCCAATTGGCAAGTTCTCCGACGATGTTGCTCTCAAGTCAGTCACTATTGTACCGAAAGAGGTAACTGTATCTGGACGTAAACAGCTTGTTAACGCTGTAAATAAGGTTGTTATGAAGGTTAATATCTCTGGTCAAACCAAGAACTTTAGTGCTGTTAGTACGTTAGAAGCCTGGGATATATCTGGTAATGTATTAGATGTACACATCAATCCTAGCCAAGGTCAAGCGCAATATGAACTAAACTTATTGCGTAAAGATAAAGCGGTTCCTATTACAGTACCAACTGCGGGGAACGGCAGCTGATGGGTATGAAGTTAAGTCTATATCCGTTACACCAACTCAATTAACTGTGACTGGTCGAGAAGAAATGATTGATTCTGTTTCAGAAATTCAAACAGAACCAATTGATCTTACCGGTGTAACGAAGGGCATTCAAGGTAATTACAACTTAGTATTACCGAGTGGTGTCAATAGTAATGTTACTACAGTACATGTTAAGGTAGATATACAAAAGAAAACTACGTAGTTCATGAGATTAAAGATGTAATAGTAATTTCTAAAAATGTTATTACTAAAAACCTAAATTAAAAATAAGACCCTAATAGAGGATAAGATTAAACTCTATTAGGGTCTATTTTAATGCTTTATGGGGATACTCTGTTTATTATGTATTAGCTTTTACAGTAATATTGTATAATAGTATTGTATGACCAATTTCTAGTAGGTTAAATTTGAAGGATTTAGGTCAAATAAGAAAGAAATTTGCTAACCTAAAAGGATAGCTTAAATAAGGAAAGATATGATTAGAATAATAAATCTCCGCGTGGCTGTTACGGTCAAGTTGGATATAAAGGATATTGTAGAAAAGAAATATCCTCAATTGCGAGGCGCCATTGAAACGATTCACGTTGTACGACGCGCTGTAGATGCTCGTAAAAAACCGAATATTGTATTTGTGTATACCTTGTTTGTTGAGGTTCATAAGGAAGCTCAAATCATGAAAAAACTAGGTAAACAAAAGGATGTATCTGTATTTACTCCAGAGGATCCAGAACCTATTGTTTATGGTAATGTGCTTTTAGCACATCGCCCTGTAGTGATGGGCTTTGGTCCAGCTGGAATGCTAGCTGCCTTTTATTTAGCTCGTGAAGGGTACCGTCCAATCGTTCTTGAACGAGGTCAAGACGTTGATACTCGTAGCCAAGATGTAGAAACATTTTGGAAGGAGGGCGTATTCAAGCCTGAATCTAACGTACAATTTGGCGAGGGTGGTGCAGGTACCTTCTCTGATGGTAAACTGACAACCCGCGTTACACATCCAAGATTGCATGAAATCTCCAAATATTTTGTAGAGTTCGGCGCTCCAGAAGAAATCTTGTATAAACATAAACCTCATGTAGGTACAGATAAGTTGCGTACCATGGTAAAAGCTATGCGTGAGCGCATTATTGAATGGGGCGGTGAAGTTCGCTTCGGTGCGAAGATTACAGATTTATTTATCGAAAATGACCGCATCGTAGGTGTTGAAGTTAATGGTAGTGAGCGCATTGATACTACAGTTGTTTTATCTGGTGTAGGACATAGTGCACGTGATACGTATGAAATGCTACATAAACGAAATGTAGAAATGACAGCAAAACCATTTGCTATCGGTGTTCGTATCGAACATGATCAAGCTGTAATCGATGAGTCCCAATATGGTGTAGAACCGTCTAGCTTGGGCCTTGGGGCTGCAGAATATTCTCTTGTATACCACGATAAAGAAACAGGCCGTACAGCGTATAGCTTCTGTATGTGCCCAGGCGGTCAAGTTGTAGCATCTGCGTCCGAAAATGGTGGCGTTGTTGTAAATGGCATGAGTTTGTATGCTCGTGATAGTGGTGTTGCGAATAGTGCTATCGTAGTTAATGTAGGGCCTGATGACTTTGGTAATCATCCACTCGATGGTGTAGCATTCCAACGTGAATGGGAACGCAAGGCTTATGAATTAGGTGGCTCTAATTTCCATGCACCAGCTCAGACCGTAGGTCAGTTTTTGGGGCTTTCACAAGCAACAGGTGTACAAGATAGCACATATAGCTATGAACCAGGTGTAGTAAATTGCGATTTACATGATTGCTTACCGACTTTCGTTACATCCGTATTAGAACGGGCGTTGCCGTATTGGGGCCGTCGCATTCATGGATTCGATGATCCTGCGGTATGCATGACAGGTGTTGAAACTCGTACCTCTGCACCGCTTCGCATGGGGCGTAATGAAGAACGTATTTCTCCAACTGTAGGTGGATTTATCCTATGGGGGAAGGTGCAGGCTATGCTGGCGGTATTATGAGTGCAGCCCTTGATGGGGCAGAAACTGCCATTATATGCATGGCAAAATATGCAAAACCTAACTAGTTAGTAGTAGAATGTATTGTAAAGTAAACTACAGTATAGGTTCATTTTGGTACTGTAAAATAGTATATCTATATAGTATATATATGTGGTGTATATAATGTGATATAATACACAACAGTGAATATATAAGGACTTGTGATTTTCACAATCCCTAGAGGAGGATAATTATGGCTCGTTTATTTGGTACAGATGGTGTACGTGGTGTTGTTAATGAATTTTTAACACCTGAATTAGCCTATCATTTAGGCCGTGCAGCGGCTACATATTTTGGTAAAGAAAAAGACCATCTACATTCTTGATTGGTCGTGATACGCGTATTTCTGGCTCCATGCTTGAAAGTGCGTTAGCATCCGGTATTTGCTCTGTTGGTGGTAATGTTGTAATTGCCGGTGTTATCCCAACCCCAGCAGTAGCTTACCTTGTACGTCAACAAGGCTTTGATGCAGGTGCTGTTATTTCTGCATCTCACAATCCATATCCAGATAATGGTATTAAATTCTTTGATGGCAATGGCTATAAATTGCCAGATGAAGTAGAAGATCAATTAGAACAATATGTTCGTCAAAGTGCAGATAATGAATTGCCACGTCCTACAGGTGATGGCATTGGTACCATTGAGTACAATAGCAATTTAGCTCATTTCTACGCTCACTTTGTTCGCCACACAGTTGATACATCCCTTGAAGGTTTGACTATCGTATATGATGGTGCGAACGGTGCTGCATCTAGCGTAGGTCCTGAAATTTTATCTGGTCTTGGCGCTAAAGTAATCAACATCAACGTAAATCCAGATGGCTTGAATATCAATCATCACTGTGGTTCTACACATATCGAAGGCTTGCAAGTGGCTGTACAACAACACAATGCAGACCTCGGTATCGCTAACGATGGTGATGCGGACCGTTGCTTATTGGTAGACGAAAAAGGTCAAGTTCTCGATGGTGACCAAATCATGCTATTGTGTGCTCTTAAATTGAAAGAAGAAGGCAAACTCAAAGATGATACTGTAGTTGGTACTGTTATGAGTAATATTGGCTTTCCATAAAGCAGCTAAAGAATTAGGAATGAAAACAGTTTTGCTACTGCTGTTGGTGACCGTTATGTATTGGAATATATGCGTGAACATAATCTCTCCGTTGGCGGTGAGCAATCTGGTCATGTAATCTTCTTGGATCACAATACAACTGGTGATGGTATGTTGACAGCTGTTCAAGTAGCGGCTCTTATGAAAGAAAAAAACCAACCACTTTCTGAGTTGGCTGGCATTATGACTAAATATCCTCAAGTTCTTATCAACGTTCGTGTTGCTACAAAAACAGGTTGGGAAGACAATGATCTTATTAAAGCTGCCATCGTAACAGCAGAAGGTGAACTTGGTGTAGAAGGTCGCGTTCTAGTTCGTGCATCTGGTACAGAACCACTCATTCGCGTAATGGCAGAAGGTCCTAACCAAGAAGAACTACAAGCACTATGCCAAGAAATTGCTGATATTATCGGTAGAGAACAAGGACTTGCCGGTAATTAATATCTGCTCCGTTTGAATCCATTCTACAAATATATATAGGCGTATGCCCACCAATATATGTCCCTTTGCTCCGTCCTACGTAAAGTCGCTACAGGAACATATATTGGTGGGCATTTTCTTTATATGTGTTTTAGATGATTGCCGAATGGATTCGTCACTAGTAAGCCGATACTTATACGCTATATATCCAGTTATAAGTGATATTAAATTAAGGAGTATTCATATTGGTTTAAACAAATATAACATAATTCTTATTATTGTTTAATTGACGGGGGTTAAAGACAGATTTATAATTGATTCATCTAATTATCATGAAAATAATATGAATTTCAAGTGAGCGAGATATTAATATTGATAAAGAGAGTGATATCTGTTATTGGGATATGTTACTCGAGTCTATCATACATATATAGGGGGCAGCATATGGAAAAATCACTACTGATTCGAGATGATGATTTAAAAATAGAATTCACAAGAATAGATTTATTTGATATTTTACCTGAGGATGTTGGACGCAGAGAAAGAATAATATCCTCATTAAATAAATTAGAGATGCAACAAGATGTATTGTTACATGAGCTTGATAATTATAAATCTGAGATTGAAAGATTGACTAATAATGCTGATACTTTTGATTATACTATTGCCGTTAGTAGTGGTGTTATAGCGTCCTTAATTGATAGTTTATGGGTAGGAGAGTTTTCCTTTGAGAGAGGAAAAGCGTGGAGTAACCAAAAAGTTAATGAATTCGTAATGAAAGTCGCAAAGTCTCAAGGGTATAAAGGTGATAGGCTAAAAGGTGCTATAGATAAGTTAGAAAAAAATTTTGGGATTCCCAGTGATAATGTTTGGAAGGGAAAAGATATAGGTATTTCAGCTAGGAGTCATCATCTAGATGATTTGGCACATCATCCAACAATAGTAGGTTTATTTTTCTCGATTCTTACACAATTTACAAAAGAAGCCTATTTTACTAATTCTGAGGGAGAATTTATTCCAATTACAATAACTGATAATGGTGAACTTATAGGTCATGATATTGTTCATAAATTTTATGCAGGAACAATAAATTGGTTTTTTCATCTTGTTAGCGATATGTCTGGTAGTAATAAGACTAGTGGGGCTGGAATGGGAATACCTGGACCACTAGTTTCTATGTTAAAAGAGATTTCAGGATTGCCTTTAATAAAAAATACTAATTTATCAGAATTCTTACACAAAATATATACAAAGGATAGATTTGACTTAAGGGGAGAATTAGCAGTTTTACATGAACTTGGACGACAGGCAGTGCCAGTAATAATTAATGAAGTAATAGTTAGAGGTTCATATTTTATACGTCGATTATACAATGAGTTAAAACAACATGACTCTATACGTGAGTTGAATTGGAAAAAAATACTTCCATATAATAATAGGACGATTAATAGAATGTTAACCATTGCAACGGGAACATTTACCGCAGTTGATTTGGTAGATGCGGGAGTTAGAAGTGCTATTAAGACTGGTGGAGTGATAAACCCTGCGTTTTGGGGAAGTTTTGTATTACGAGTTAATTTTGTAGGTATAGGGCGCTTTGCAATAGCTTGTTATTCAGATATTAAAATGGGACTAGAATTAAAATCGACAAAAACTAATTTTTTAGCAACACAGATGGAGTATATCTATAATTTGAATGCAATTGTACTCTATAAACAAGCTGATATGTTTATAGAGGCTAAATCTGTTGAGAAAGCAATCAGTGAGTTGGAAAACAAAGCAAATGAAATTGAATGTTATTATAAAAATCAGTTAGAGCTACTAGCCAGCTCTTTGAATAATATTTCGGAGTATTCACAATTGATAGAAAACCGCAATCCTGGATTAAAGAATCAACTATTAGAGATTTTAGAGTAGGTGTTATTAATGAAAAAGAATAAAAAGCAAACAAATAAAAAAAGCAAACAATTGATATTAAAGCAGAAGTTCATGATGCTGAACCCGGGATAGATCAACTAGTAAATATTGATACTTCAGAATATACAGAAGCAGATCTATCAGATTTAATTACTACAAGGATAGATGCACTAAATGATTTAGAAGAACATATTCTTGAAGCAGAAGAAGCTGCTGATGCAGCTATAAAGGAAGCGGATGATGTAAAGAATGGAATAATTGATTATGGCATTTTTTGGGATAGTTTAGATACAGATAGAGCAATAGAAAAATTACAAAATGCAGTTATTTCTACAGCTAAGGCTTTAGAAGAATCTAGTGATGCACATAAAAAAACATTTGAATATCAAAAACGATTAACGAATATTTCATATGGATTATTTCGATTAGGTGCTACTAATATTGCTCATAATAGAAGCTTTAGTTAGAGAAATAGAATTAAGATTAAAAAGGAGCCTCTGAAAAGGAAATTTCTGAATTAGCTAGAAATGAGTTAGTACGTGTTGTAAACCCAATTAAAAGAGCAAGAAGATTTACAAAAAGAAGTTAGCTAGATTAAATGATGAGATTAAAACTCTAAAGAAAAGCCAAAAAGAGATAAAAGATAGTTCGATAGTATTAGAAAATGATAAAGATATATTAGAACAAAAGACTGAGGGGGTAATTAAGCAACTCTTAGATTATAGAGCACTATTAGATGATAATATTGAACGTACTGAGAAAAATACTCTGTCAGGTCGATTTAAATGAAACTAATTTTAAAAAAATATTAACTGACTTAGATTCTAAATTAGATGATCAGAATAATGCAAATAAGGTTAGTATTGAGAATAATAGAGCTATGATTCTAGGTTTGAAAGGTGACCTAGATAAGTATCAAGCACAATTTACATTGTTGGTTGAAGCGGACAATGCTAATAAAGCTAGTAATGAGAAAAATAGGTCTATGATTCTTGAGTTAGAAAAATAACTTAAATAAGTGTCAGGAGCTACTATCATCATTAATTGAAAAGAATAATGCGAATAAAGAAAGTCATGAGCGTAATAAATCTATGATTCTTGAGTTAAAAGACGAATTGAATAGACATCAAGAATTATTTTCAATTCAGAGTTTAAGTGTTAATAATAATATTACCTCTAAAGCATCGAAGAGTAGTTTTTTATATTTTTAGCTGCACTTTTTAATATTAAATATCCTAGTAAGTGTTATAGTTTTTTTATAAGTAAAATAATTATGCAAAAAAAGGCAACGTCAATTGACGTTGCCTTTTTCTGTTGTTTATATTATTTATTACTCACCGTGAGTTTATATCCATTCAAATGAATATTACTGCCTGTAGTGTCTTCGTTAGTTCAGGATTTTACATAGCTGTCGCCGGTAAGTATCCATGTGAGTCTTTGCTGAATTTTTATCATAATTAGTCTATAATTTCAATATGAAGTAGTATGTTCTCTATATAATTTAGCGTAGTTGAAATTAACTCTATAGTTTAGATATGTGGAAGAATTGACTCATTTAAATAGGTGGACATTGACTAAGATATTAATGTAACTTATAATTTACTCATGAGGAAATCATGAACTATTCATGAACTATTAAGAGAGGACCGATTATTAAAGTAAAAGGAGCTCTTATGGATCGAAATCTTGAATTTATGGCCAAAATGCCTGAGGAACAATTACAAGTATTTGTTGATACGCTAATTGAAAAGGGTGGAATTACAGAGACATTATCTGCATCAGAAGATTATAAGGAATATGGAAAAAAACTATTCTAAATATTGGCATAGAATTGAAAAAGAATATCGAGATTTTGGTAGTAATACCATTACTAGTATTTTTTCTGGTCCAAATACTTATAGAGAAATCCTAGAAAAAGTATTGAAACAATGTAAGGTTGATTTCCATTCTTCTGATTCGGTAGAGGTTATGGAAGAATTACTATTAGAATCTATAATAAAGGACATGTGGGAAAAATTATCTCAATCTGAACGAATTGCACTATTATCGGATTTGAAGGATGATATTGATAATATTGATTTTAACTCAATTGGTGGGATAACATCATCTATGTTAATTCAAGTATTTAGAGCCGGTGGATTTGCATCATATAAAATCACATTAATTATTGTGAATGCTATTGCTAAAGCAATTTTAGGACGGGGATTGAGTTTAGCTGTAAATGCGGGTATTACTAGAGGGTTGTCGGTTTTAGTTGGTCCGGTAGGAATTATTTTAACTGCGTTATGGACTATTTATGATATAGCGGGACCAGCATATAGAGTTATTATTCCTTGTACTATTCTCATTGCAGCATATAGAAAAATGGATAGTAGTAACTATTAGATATTCGTTTTATAGCTAAAAAAGGATAGAAGATGACTAAAAAAAAGACATATAAAAGAAAGTCTATTAAAAAAAATACTTCTAATAATGTTGAGAATAGTCAAATACCAGGGATGATATTTGGAAATGTAAGTAATGCTTCTACGCTTTATGGGGAAGTGAAATTTAATGCATCTCGTGGCCATGGTTTTGCTGCCGAGCGGGCTAATCATCAGTATGATGTGATTTCTGGTAAGAATGCAAAAATTGTAGGTGATGATAATTTAAAAAATGGTGCGGATCGGTTAGTCGATAATCAATATATACAAACTAAGTATTGTAGTAGCGCATCGAAAAGCATAGCTGAGTGTTTTGAGAATAAGACGTTTAGATACTTTGATGCAGAAGGAAAACCAATGCAAATCGAAGTTCCTTCCGATCAGTATGAGAGTGCAGTACAAGCAATGCAAGATCGAATTAAAAATGGACAAGTACTAGGTGTAACTGATCCAAAAGAGGCAGCAAATATAGTCCGGAAAGGTCACTATACATATGAACAAGCTAAAAATATAGCGAAAGCAGGTACGGTAGATTCATTAAAATATGATGCGATTAATGGTAGTATTATAGCAGCACAAACACTTTGTATCACCTCTGCAATCACTTTTGCGGTATCCATTTGGGATGGAAAAGATGTGGATGAAGCTTTAGAACAAGCTTTGCTTAGTGGGTTAGATGTTGGGGCAAAGAGTTTTGTTACTGCTGTATTAGCAGGTCAAATTGTAAAGGCAGGAGGATATTCTTTAGCTTATGGGATGTCCCAGAGTATAATTGATTTTATTGGGCCAAAAGCATCGGCACATTTAGTAAATGCTTTTAGAAGTGGAAGTAATATTTATGGGGCTGCTGCAATGAAGAGTGCACAAAAAATGTTGGGTAATAATATTGTTACTGGCGTTGCTTCAGTTGTTGTTCTTTCTAGTGTAGATGTTGTAAATATTTTTCGTGGGCGTATCTCGGGGGCTCAATTAGTTAAAAATCTTGTGAATACTAGTGCATCTGTTGCCGGTGGTGTTGCTGGATGGAGTGGTGGTGCAGCAGCAGGAGCGGCTATTGGGTCTGTAGTGCCTGGAGTTGGGACTGCAATAGGTGGTTTAGTTGGTGGTTTATTGGGGTCTTTTGTTGGTGGCAGTACAGCTAATAAAGTTAGCTCTAGCATAACGGATATTATAATAGAAGATGATGCTAAAGAAATGATAGCAATTATTGAGAATGTATTTAAAGATTTAGCAACTGATTATTTATTAAATGAAGAGGAATGTAAAGAGTTAGCTGACTCCTTACATGGTATAATCGATAGCAGTTTACTTAAGGATATGTATGCTGAGTCTGATAGAGCTGTATTTGCTTATAAGTTTATGGAACCTATAGTTAATGAGATTGTTACTAAGCGTAAAGTAATTATTTTGCCAACAGAAGAAGAACAAGCTAATAAAATGATTAATATTTTAGAGAATCTTGAACCCGCAGTTTAGAGTCTCCATAAATAAAAAGAAAGCATGAGATTTAGCGTATCTTATGCTTTCTTTTGGTTTGGCTGGATGAATAAACAAGTTTCTGTTTATTTAATTCAGTTGTAATTATTTATCAGCTACAACGAGTTTATATCCATTCAAGTGAATGTTTTCACCTGTTGTGTCTTCGTTGGTTAAGGATTTTATATAGCTGTCGCCAGTAAGTGTCCAGCTAGAGTCTTTGCTGAGTTTCATTGTAATTTCTTTAGCGGTGTTATCTGTGTTTACAGCGCCTACGAGGCTAGATCCATTTGCCATGTCTATCGCGATGGTGCTGATAGAGTCGGCTACGATGTTACCGCTAAGTTCTTGGTTAGATGCGCGGAGTGTGAGGTGTCCGCCGTTTTCACCGTCTTTGCCCCAGCGGGAGTCTGCCGCAGCTTTCACCAGTGTTGTAGTATTTGGCATTAAGATTGTGTTGCCTGTAAGGTCTGCTTCAGCAGTGGTGTTGTTTACATAGATGAACGCACCTGTACCATGAGTTGTGAGCGTATTATTTTCCGCTTTTAAACGAGCAATACCGCTTTCAGCATCACCGGAGAAGCTTTGGTAGAGCATGAATCCATTGTCTTTGTATCCAGTTACATTGGAGTTTGTAAGGGTAATGGAGTTTTTGCCTTCTACAACGCCAATTTCACTGTTATTAGCTACGCCGTTCACATTATTAGCTGTAATATTACCCGTTGAATAGATAACAGGGCTACCTGCGCCAGAGGTTGTTAGTTTAGCGGCTTCTGCAGTAATCGTACCTTCGCCACGGTCAGTAGCAAGGGTAGCAGAGTGAGCACCTTCAGTAGTGATTGTTAGATTTTTACCATTTACTGTGCCTTTATACGTAGCATCTAGACCACGAGAGGAATCGTTTTTAGTGTGAATATTAGTGTTCTCTACGTTGATAACAGAGCCTTCACCGGTAGCAAAGACTGCATTGGAACCATTGGAGTTAGATGTAATATTGCTACCCTTAATGTTGATTTGGCTGCCATCAATACCAAGAATTACCGCATTTTGACCTCGGAAATTACTGTTGTCATCGCTTGTAGTATTACCAGTTTTATCGAAAACGCTGTTTTCGATATTTATGACTGCTTTATTTTTGCCTATGAAAGCATTCTGGTCAGATGTTGTATTAGTAATTAACTCATGAGCGATAGATTTGTTTTCTGTTATTATAGACGTACCTGTGAAAGTACTAGGATCTACTTCGGTTTGTGGTGCCATGCCAGTAGGGGCTCCGTTTTGCATATCTGTTGGAGGTGTCCCGTTTTGACTTCCACTTGGAGGTGCTCCATTAGGAGAACCTACTGGCGGTTGACCTGCAGGTGGTTTGCTATGTGGTGCACCATTTGGGGGTGTGCTACCTTGAGCAGATGGTACAGTTGGAGCTTGTTCTGTAGTGGTTACAACGGCTACATTAGTATTCGCTTGTGTTTCTGCTGCAAAGGTTGGAATGATAGCTAATGTAGATAAGGCGGCACCTAATATGGCAGGTAGGACCCAACGACGTAATTTTCTGTATTGTATGTTATTTTTATGTGTTCTATGTTTCTTTTTTATGGTTGTTTTATTCATAATTAGTATCTCCAAAATGTTATAAATATATTTCGAGAAATATAGCAAAATCTAATTGTATAAAATATAGATTGATAGCAGTATAATTTCTTACAATGAAAATACCGTGAAGTATAGAAAAAATCTTTTATCTTGCCTTTGAATTAGGTTCGGAGGTTTACATCTTATCGATTTTTTTAGTATAATATAGCTCAGTACATAATTCATATTTGTACTAATTCTGCCGTATATCATAGAAAGGAAATCCAAATTCGTAAAGGCGAATAGCGCAAGTACCCGCGAAGGCAGTCGTTAGGGTAGACGAGGTGAAGAGTGATCGAATAATCAGCGGATGCTCTTCCGGCATATTCATGTCGTAACAGATACTAAAAAGCCCATTGGTAACAATGGAGACAAAGTGTATCTGAATGAATTGTATTAAAGTAATAATTAATACATAATTGAAACATTAATCTAGAACATTAATCTAGAACATTAATTAGTTAGCCTTAGTTGTTGGCTGGGGCTAGAAATACCCCCAGTTATAGGAGGATATACTTATGTGCGGTATCGTAGGATACATTGGCTTTAATCAAGCATCTGATTTCTTATTGGACGGTATGGCGAAATTAGAATACCGTGGTTATGACTCTGCAGGCATCGCTATTATTGGTGCTGAAAATGCAATCAAAATTCAAAAAAAGGTTGGCCGTCTAGCTAATCTTGAGGCGATTGTAAAAGCAGATCCTAATGAAGGGACTGTAGGTATTGGTCATACTCGTTGGGCTACTCATGGTCGTCCATCCGATATGAACGCCCATCCTCATGCATCTGAAGATGGTAAATTTGCTGTTGTTCACAACGGTATTATTGAAACTACATGCCTTTAAAAGAAGAGCTCATCGAAAAAGGGTACCATTTCAAATCTGAAACTGATACAGAAGTAGTAGCTCATTTATTAGAGGATATGTACGATGGCGATTTCGTAAGTACTGTACGCCGCATGCTCGCTCGTGTTGACGGTGCGTATGCTCTTGAAATCATCTGTGCTGATGAGCCAGACAAAATCATTTGTACTAAAAAAGAAAATCCATTGGTTATCGGTCTTGGCAAAGGGGAAAACTTCGTTGCCTCCGATATTCCAGCAATCATTAACTACACACGTGATACATACATCTTGAGCGATGGTGAATTAGCTATCGTAACTCGTGATAATGTATCCGTATTTGACCGTGAAGGTAATGCTATCGATAAAGAAGTATTCCACGTAAGCTGGAATGCAGAGGCTGCTGAAAAAGGTGGTTATGAACACTTCATGTTGAAAGAAATTCATGACCAACCTAAAGCAGTTCGTGATACATTTGGTACACACATCTCCGAAGATGGTAAAACTGTACACTTTGAGGAATTGAACTGGACAGCTGACGATGTAGCAGCTTTCAATAAAATCCTCATCGTTGCATGTGGTACTGCATACCATGCAGGTCTTGTAACAAAACAATATATTGAAAACTTGGCGCGCATTCCTGTAAATGTGGAAATCGCATCTGAGTATCGTTATAGCAATCCGTTGACTGATGATAAAACATTATGTATCGTTATCAGTCAATCCGGTGAAACATCCGATACATTGGCTGCTTTGAAAGAGGCTAAACGTCATGGCGCTAAATCCTTGGCAATTACAAACGTAGTAGGTTCCAGTATTTCCCGTGAAGCAGATAACACTGTGTACACATGGGCAGGTCCTGAAATCTCTGTAGCGTCTACAAAAGCGTATACTACTCAATTAGTAGCAGGCTTGTTGTTCGCTGTATACCTTGGCCAATTAAACGGTAAAATGGATCCGGCTTTAGGCGCAGAAATCCTTTGCGGTGTTAAAAGCTTGCCTACATTGATTCATGAAATCTTTGAAGTAGACGAAGATATGAAAGCCTTTGCAAAACATTATGGCTTCAAATCTGATGCGTTCTTCTTGGGTCGTGCTATCGACTACGCAGTAGCGATGGAAGGTGCTTTGAAATTGAAAGAAATTTCTTACATCCATGCTGAAGCATATGCTGGTGGCGAGTTGAAACATGGTACATTGGCTCTTATTGAAGAAGGCGTACCTGTTATCGCATTGGCTACACAAGAAGATGTGTACGATAAGATGATCAGCAACATCCGTGAAGTAAAAGCGCGTGAAGCTGTTGTAATCGGTATTGGCATGAAAGGTGACGAAGAATTATCTAAACACGTAGACCATACAATCTATGTGCCTCGTGCAAATAAATTCATCGCTCCAATCCTTGCGGTTGTACCATTGCAGTTATTGGCGTACTACGCAGCGATTACACGCGGCGCAGATGTAGATAAACCACGTAACTTGGCTAAATCTGTAACCGTAGAATAATATATAGAACCAACAGTGCTTCGGCACTGTTGGTTTATTTCAATATAGGGAGACTATTATGGCAGTTATATTTTCCGGCATCCAACCAAGTGGGGAATTAACACTTGGCAACTATTTGGGGGCTTTACGTAATTTCTTAGAGTATCAAGATACTGATGAATGTTATTATTGCATCGTTAACCAACATGCAATCACTGTACCGCAGATCCAAAAGAGTTATTCCAAAATACTCGTAATTTGGCTGCGTTATACCTCGCTGTTGGCCTAGATCCTAAAAAGGTAACATTATTTGTGCAATCCGAAGTTCCTGAGCACGTTAAACTCGGTTGGGTTATGCAATCTATCAGCTATGTTGGCGAATTAGAGCGTATGACACAGTACAAAGATAAATCTCAAAAGCAAGGTGACTCTATTCCTACAGCGTTACTTACGTATCCACCATTGATGGCGGCAGATATTTTGTTATATGGTACTAACTATGTTCCAGTAGGTGAGGACCAAAAACAACATCTTGAATTGACTCGTAATTTGGCAGAGCGTTTTAACCGTAGATTTGGCGAAACTTTCGTAGTACCTGATATCAAGGTAGGCGAAGGTGGTGCTCGCGTTATGAGCTTACAAGAGCCAACTAAGAAAATGAGTAAATCTGATGATAACCAAAATGCTACAATTCGTCTTTTGGATGCACCAGACTTGATCGTGAAAAAATTGAAACGCGCTCAAACTGACTCTGATAACGCGGTGCGTTATGATAAAGAAAACAAACCTGGCATTTCTAACTTGATGGGCATTTACCGTGCTATCACAAAAGACAGCTATGAAGCTATTGAAGAAATGTATGCCGGTAAAGGTTATGGCGTCTTCAAGTCCGATATCGCAGACCTATTGGTGGCAACTCTTGAGCCAATTCAACAACGTTACAATGAGTTGATTACAAGCCCTGAACTCGATGTTATTCTCGATGAAGGTGCTGCTAAAGCTCATGCTAAAGCAAGTCAAATGTATCGTAAAGTAGAGCAAGCTATGGGCTTGTGCCGTAAATAAAATCATATAGTAGACTTTCAATTTGTGAGGTAAGCCATGACGAAACAAGAGGCGATGGAACGCTTTTCATCAGGTACCGTACAACAGAGCTTAGAAATACATCGTGGAATTCAGTGGGCCGGTCGTATCATCGGTCTATTGGTTTGCGCTTTAATTGTAAAATATATGCCCTGCCGATTGGGCTGAGCGTATATGGTATTATCTGTTGTTACTCGTCATATTGTGGACCCTTCATAGATTAGGTGAAAGTCAAGCATTTATCTGTGAAAGGGCCTCGTGTTAAAGCGAAGGCCTTTTTCTGTGAAAGAATACTTTCACAGCCTCTTTCATGGCGATGAATATTTTGTCTTTGTCGATTATGAGCATATAATTGGATTTACTGAAGGTTGGCGTGAGTTGCAGGCCATGAATGGTCATGGTGGGATTTATGTAATACCATTAGATCTCGCACAGGTAGGGTATAAAGACAAAATGGCCATGATTGAAGCGATTCATAAGCATTCAGATACATAATGTATGCGTATATACAAAGGATTTAGTACTATAATCCTGTATGATCCATGAGAGAACTAAAAAATCCTAAAATTCATCAAATTAGCTATTTACAACTTTAATGAACTAAAGTATAATACAATCATCGGGTATAGACATGAGTTCTGTACAGCATATATTAGCAAGTAGTTAAAGGTGTAATACACCGTGGAGGATAGTTATGAATTGGAAAAAGATGATGGCCGTTGGCCTTGCAGCAGTATCTATGATGGTATTTGTAACGGGTTGTGGTAGTGATACTAAAACTGCTAATAAAGAATTACCTAAAAAAATCGTTATCGGCTTAGATGATAGCTTCCCTCCAATGGGCTTTAAAGATGATAAAGGCGAAATCGTAGGTCTTGATATCGATATGGCTAAAGAAGCAGCTAAACGCGCTGGCATGGATGTGGAATTCAAAGCTATCGACTGGTCTAGTAAAGAAGCTGAGTTGAAATCTAAAAAAATCGACGCTTTATGGAATGGCTTAACAGTTTCTCCGGAACGTGAGAAGAATATCTTGTTCTCCAACACATATATGAAGGATAAACAATACATCGTTGTTCGTAATGAAGATGAATCCATTAAATCTAAAGCAGATCTTGCAGGCAAAGTAGTAGGTGTTCAACAAGCAAGTACTGGTGAATCTGCATTGCAAAACGATCCAAGCGGTAAAACTGTGAAAGAAACTAAATCTTATGCTGATTTTGTAAGTGCTTTCATGGATCTTGGTATTGGACGTGTTGATGCAGTTATCGCAGATGGTGTTATCGCTCGTTACCTCATGACAAAAGAACCTGGTAAATACAAAATCGTAGAAGGTACAGATTACGGTGTTGATAACTTCGCTGTTGGCTTCCGTAAAGATGACACTGCATTACGTGATAAAATCAATGGTATCTTAGCTGAAATGAAAAAAGATGGTACTGCTGATAAAATCGTTGAAAAATGGTTGGGCTCTAGCGCAGACCTAGATAAGAGCGATGCTAAATAGTACAATTCGTGATATACTAATAGTACTATGGTCAGTTTGTACAACAGATAATTAAAGAACGAAATGTACACTAGAGAAGAGGCCAGATGCCTCTTCTCTAGTCGTGTTTTGAAGGAGTATTCCATGTTAGATTATTTATTGCAGATTATCCCAACCATCGCTGATGGTTTGAAGGTAACCGTATCGCTATTCTGTATTGTATGGATTTCTATCCATTCCTGGCGGTATTCTACTTGCTTTGGTACGTTTATCTAAATTTACAGTGCTCGATAAAATCGTTGAAGCCTTCGTATATTTGATGCGCGGTACACCACTAATGCTTCAAATTTTATTCGTGTATTATGCATTACCTATCATTACAGATGGTGCTGTCCAAATGGATGATGCTACAGCAGCAGTGCTTACATTCGTATTAAACTACGCAGCGTATTTATGTGAAATTTTCCGCGGTGGTATTCAATCTATCTCTCGTGGTCAGTACGAAGGGGCAAAGGTTCTTGGTTTTACTTATGCCCAAACGATGCGTAAGATCATCTTGCCACAAATGTTTAAACGCGTATTGCCTCCACTTGCGAATGAGACAATTAACTTGTTGAAAGATACTTCTCTCGTATATGTATTGGCTATGAACGATATCTTGCGTATTACAAAATCTATCGTTCAACGTGACTTGACATCTCTGCCTTCTTGGTGGCAGCTTTGTTCTATTTGATCTTTACCTTTATTTTGACAAATATCTTCAACTACTTAGAAAGACGATTTGCTGTATATGAAGATTAATCTATTCTGTAGTTGCTTGTCGTATTTTACATCCAATTATTGTTCATATAGCGGACTAATACTTAATGATTAGTATGTTTAGATAAAAGGATGCGACGATTTAAGAGGTACTTATGACATTTGTAAATATGGAGCGTATTGAAAAACGCTTTAACAATCAAACTGTATTGCGCGATGTATCGCTCAAAATGAATAGAGGGGAAATCGTTTCTATTATCGGTCCTTCTGGGTCTGGTAAATCTACATTCTTGCGCTGTTTAGGTCAATTAGAGACTATCGACGGTGGTTCTATTACTGTAGATGGCACTGTTCTTGCTAGTACTGATGCTAATGGCACTGTAAACTATGCAAGCCAAGAAACACAACATGACTTGCTATTACGCATGGGCATGGTGTTCCAATCTTTCAATTTATTCCCTCATATGACAGTGCTCGATAATATTATGATCGCACCGCGTATGGTAAAAGGCATGAAAGATGATGAGATTTTACCGATTGCAGAGCGATTACTTAATAAAGTTGGCCTATGGGAAAAGCGCGATATGTATCCATCCCGTTTATCTGGGGGCCAACAACAACGTGTGGCCATCGCTCGTGCATTAGCGATGAATCCAGAAATCATGCTCTTTGATGAACCAACATCTGCTCTTGACCCAGAGTTAACAGGTGAGGTTCTAAAGACTATTAAACAATTGGCCGATGATCACATGACGATGATTATCGTAACTCATGAAATGAACTTTGCTCGTGAAGTATCTGATCGTGTCATCTTCATGGCCGACGGTGTCATCCAAGAGGAAGGCACACCAGAGCAAATTTTCAATAATCCACAGAACGATAGAACGAAAGCGTTCTTGGAGAATATGTTATAGGAGGTCTTATGAAGTTACGTTTTATTGCTGCTACGTTAGCTGTAATGGCTATGGGCACGACCTCTATTATGGCGGAAGGTTTGCAGGGGACGCCTAGCACACCAATAGCTATTGTAGACTCACAAAAAGACTCTGCATCTATCTTGCCAGATCAATATAAGTCCTATGCTACTACGATGAATACAGTGGTTAAGGATTATAAAAATGGCTATACCTTTACGCTTCCTTGGCGTGTAGCAGATGGTGTTAAACTGGATATGGATGTGCGCAGTGAAAGTGAGCATATTCAAGGCTATTCTTTCAATTTAGCAGGTCCTACACAAGATGATTCCTATACTGTGTCTTTTCACAAAAGCGCAATAATACACCGCAAGATGGGGTGTCTCAAAAAGAATGGAATACGACTTGGTATGGCGTACCAATCAAGGGTATGTCTGATGAAGAATACTTGAGCATTTGGCGTCAACATAGTAATGCCTTTGAAAATAATGATATCGTTGGTGGCTTCTTTAACAAGAAAGGGGCTATATCAGCGCGTTGGGATAAGACGACACCAAAATCGTATGCTGAAATGACCTCTACAGAGCCTGTTCAATCCGTATTTGAAGCGGAATTCATCATGGATAAGGACCCAACACATCGCTATAATTTAGCGAGTACTTATGCTCCTATTCAAGGGGAGTTTATGGAACAAGGCTTGATGGAACATACGATTCCGTCCTTTGAATTATTAAATAAAACTGGTTCTAGTACGATTAAAGGTGTTAAACAATTTATCTCTGGCACTAGTGACATTAGCGTAGCTGAAGGCATCAAATTTAATTATCCAAAAGGATTTACCCGTCTTAATGAAAAGGGGAAAATTGCTTTCACTAAAGCATAATGTACGCCTTGATATTGAATCTTTTACAATTCCAGTACAAGCAGTTAGCACAGGCATGCCTACGATGATGGGCAAACAAATGCTAGGTGATTACTATCTTAAACAATTGGTTGAGGTGAATAAGGCAACCATCACTCGATACGAAACGCATATCATCGATGGTAATGTTATGTTCTACTTGGCAGGTCATATGAAGAATCCTAATACAGCTGATACATCTGCAGCGGCACCGGTATCCTTCGCAGCTACTATTATCTTAGGTAATGAAGGCAATGTAGCTGTGGCTCGTATGATTGGCCCAGCAGGCACAAGCCTTAGTACACCAGAGTTTATCGATGTGCTCGATGGATTCAAGTTGACTACTACATTGAATACGAACCCATCTTCGCAAGTATTATAATATACACATAATATTCTTTTATTTGTATAATTCTGTATAATTTGTGCTATAATAAAAGAAATCCTCTAGAAAAAGAGGAGTTTTCCTTGATGGTCTAGAATATAATAATATAGGCTAAACGATCTTTGATCATATCCCCTTTGAGGGATTAGAAATAGGAGGGGTTATTATGGTTACCTACAAAACTATTGTCGTACCTACTGATGGTTCTGAAAATGCTAAACGTGCGTTGGAACATGCTCTCGCTGTAGCGGACCGCAACCATGCTGAATTGATTATTGTTCACGTTGCAAATATTGTGTCTGCTATTTCCAATTTCGATCAAACACCAATTTCCGGTGGCTACGTATCTGAACAAATTGCGGAAGATATGGAAGAAACTGGTAAAGAAATTCTTAACGATGTAGTGAAAGAAATTCCTACAGGCGTAAAAGTTAAAAGCGTATTCGAAGTTGGCTCCCCTGGTCCCTGCATTGTTGGCAGTAGCTAAAAAATACAATGCTGATCTTATCGTAATGGGTAGCCGTGGCCTTGGTCCATTGAAAGGCTTGTTCATGGGTAGCGTAAGTAGCTATGTAACTAGTCACTCCACTTGCCCTGTATTAATCATTAAATAATTCATATCCTGTATAGATATGATATAAAAAGAGACTTTGTTTAAACAAAGTCTCTTTTTAATATAATAAAAATGATATAATATTTATATATATGCCCCACGGGGTTACAAATGAGTAAGAACATAAGTAATATAAGAATGATACATAAACATGAATAGTGATTTAAGATATGGGGGATTATATGAGCGACAAACAAGAAGCATTGCTAAAGCTAGCAGAACTGTTTAAAATCTTGGGAGATCCTACGCGCCTTAAAATAGTAGAATTATTATTAGAAAATGAAATGTGTGTTAATCATATTGCAGAAACAATGGGAATGGGTCAATCTGCTATTTCACACCAATTACGTGTATTACGTCAAGCACGCCTTGTAACCTATCGTAAGGAAGGGAAAACTGCATACTACTCTCTAAACGATGATCATGTAGAAGGTCTCGTAAGAATGGGTATGGAACACGTATCTCATCAGTAAGTAATACGATAATTGTTTAAAGTGTACAAAAGGAGCCCTTTAAAAGGGCTCCTTTTTGTATAGGTATACTAGTATCAATATAATGGGAAAGGTAATAGGCGATTGTAATAAATAGCGGCATAGTTACTGCCGATAGAATTGTGGTGCCCATAACGATTTGCGTAGCATATTCAGGATTATTCTTCATTTCAATAGCGATGAGTGCCATATTAATAGCTGTTGGGACACTGTAGGTAATGACTATAGTCTGTGCTGCTATTGGATGCATTGGGCCATAGAACATAATAAAGAGTATCGTAATAACTGCTGCGATAAGAGGGCTTACGATGAGTCGTAAGGATGTAGCGAGCATAACATCGGCCTTAAAGAAGTTTAATGGTGTTCTATTAATTTGAACCCCTAAGGCAATCATCGCAACACCAACAAAGGCATTAGCAAAAATCTTAAGAGGTGCAAAGAAGAAGAGGCCATGTAAATCAAAAGGCAAAAGCTGACAAAGTAATGCTAGAGGGATAGCGTATACCATTGGCATATGGAATACTACGTTTAAGGCATCTTTTGTGCTCAATCGGCCAGCACCAGCTTGGTAGAAACCATAGGTATTACTCGTAATGGTTTGTATAATCATGATAGATACAACGCTAACGAGGCCTAAGTCAGCATAGGGGGTTGCGCCATCAATGATATAAGGCACATTCGTAAATACGAAGATGGCAAGAGCAATACCCATATTTCCAACGTTATTAAACATGACGCAGTTTTTTAATGTTGCAATTTTGGCCACGTCATAGCCTTGGATTTTACCGACTATACCAGAAAGTATAGAGTTTAGGATGAGTACAACTAGTGCACAAAATACAATTTCTAGTGTGCTAGATGTAAATTTTGCTTCATACATGGCTCTGAATACAAAGGTTGGTAGTAGTATATAGAAATTCAATTTACTCAATGTATAGAGGTCAAGTTTGAATTTCCTATCTAGTATAAATCCTACGCCGATGAGTATGAAGATTGGGATCATAGAATTCATAAATATATGACCAATTAATTCAAATATATTCATTGTCTCACCTGGAGTTTCTCATTAATTATTAGAGTATCATTATATAGTATTTATAGTATTATCATACCATAGGATGTATTGTTTTGGGGCTTAAAAAGTTGATTCATTATGATTACTTATCATATTCATCAGAAATATATATACAAATGTGAGCTTTTACATACATAATAATTAACAAATGTATAGTATAATGTGAATATATTGTATATTTAGTTTGTTCTTTGATGGTGTCTCTGCGGTTAGTAATCATAGCTTTCACAGTGTGGAGTCCAAAGGGATGCACAGGAGGAATTATGAAACGAATTCTATTAGTATTAATGAGCGTTTTCATGCTTGCTTTTCTAGTAGGCTGTGGTAACGATGCAAGCAAACCGGCAGAAACAGGTAAACCAAGCACATCTGAAAAGATTACTGTACAAGCTGCTGCCAGTCTTAAAGGGGCTCTTACAGAACTCGCTGATGCTTACAAAAAAAGCCATAATTTAGCAGATGATCAAATTGCTATTAACTTTGCTGGTTCTGGTACATTGCGTCAACAAATTGAACAAGGTGCACCAGCTAGCTTATTTATCTCTGCTGACGAAAAAAATATGAAAATGTTACAAGAGAAAGACCTTGTAACTGATGTTAAACCTTTCGTAACTAATGAGTTAGTTCTTGTAGTTCCAAAAGGGCAACCTAAAATTGAATTAAATCAAATTGCTTCTGTTAAACGTATCGTTTTAGGTAATCCTGAAACAGTACCAGCTGGTAATTATGGTAAACAAGTATTAACAAAATTAGGTGTTTGGGAACAAGTTGAACCAAATGTAGTATATGCTAAAGACGTAAAAGCTGTAACAGCATCTATTAGCCAAGGTGCTGGTGATGCGGGCTTCATCTACAAAACTGATGCCATTGCAGCAGGTGATGCCGTTCAAATTTCTGCAGTAACACCTGCAGACTCTCATGATCCAGTTGTCTATCCAATCGGTATTATTAAAAAATATGACAATGCATTGGCAAAAGATTTCTACCAATATGTAATGAGCCCAGAGGGACAAAAAGTATTAGAGAAATACGGTTTCTCCACTTCTAAATAAGGGTAAAACGCTAGCTCTCATGGCTAGCGTTTTCTTATGATACAATATATATATTATTATTGTTAGTCCTAGCTGGAAATATATGATTTCAGCATTATTAAATAGAAAGGGGGTATAGCATGAGTCCATTCTGGCTATCGCTGTGGGTGGCGAGCATTGCTCTCGTTATTGTTATCTTAAGTGGCTTAGCCGTTTGCTACTGGATGAATCGCTGTAAATGGGGCGGCATTGCTATTCTTGATGCTCTTATTACATTGCCACTAGTATTACCGCCAGTAGTCGTTGGTTTTGCGCTGCTTATGGTATTTACACCGGGCTATGCCTTTGGGGCTTGGCTTGAAGCTCATGGCATGAGTGTCGTCTTTGCCGCTTCTGGTGCTGTCATAGCCTCTTCTGTTATTGCATTTCCACTGTTTTATCAAACAGTACGTTCTGCATTGCAGTCCGTAGATCATAATATGGAGGATGTAGCTCGAACATTAGGTGCTTCAGAGCTACGCATTTTCTTTACCATATCTGTACCGCTCGCATGGAAAGGTATTTTAACAGGTAGTATTTTAGCGTTCTGCCGTGCCATGGGCGAATTTGGTGCGACCATCTTGATTGCTGGTAATATTCCAAAGGTAACACGCACTATGCCATTAGCTATCTACTCCTATGTAGAGGCCGGGCAGTACATGGATGCCTTTGAGCTCGTTATTTATATTTGTGTTCTTACATTGGCGTTACTGAGCGGGATTCATCTTATTACAAAAGGTTCCTTGTTCCGCCATACAGATAATAATTAGGAGGTTCTATGATTACATTTTCTTTTACTGTAGCTAGACCTTCTGTAACTGTGAAAGCTGAGGGTACATTGACTTCTGGGATTACTGTATTGACTGGACAGTCCGGTAGTGGTAAAAGTACGTTCATCAAATGTATTGCAGGCCTCGTAAAACCCACAACTGGCAGTATTCAATGTGATGAAACAACGTGGGTTGATCGGGATAAAAAAATCTGGGTACCTGCTCAAGACCGTCAAGTAGGCTATATGCCACAAGGTAATATCGTATTTCCTCACTTGTCCGTAGAAAATAATATTACCTACAGTAAGCGCGGTACACCTGAGATGTGCGATACGCTATTACAACGTTTAGGTTTAGAAAAATACCGCCATACTAAGGCGGGTAGCTTATCTGGTGGTGAGCAACAACGGGTTGCATTAGGTCGTGCGCTCTACTCTAAACCGACTATTTTGCTCCTCGATGAGCCTTTATCTGCACTCGATTGGAACTTGAGAAAGCAAGTTCGTGAGGATCTCGTATCTATCATCCGTGAATGGGATGTACCTTGCGTATGGGTTACCCATGATGAAAGCGAAGCAGAAAGCGTAGGAGATAGACACTGGACCTGTGAAAACGGGCTTATTACGATTGCTGAATGATGATAAACATTTAAATCGTATGGTTTTGATACAGTGATAAAATACTTTAAAATTAAATAGAGATACATAAAACACCTTCATAATCTATGAACTACATGCCAAAAACTGGACACAATTTTGAGATGTATAGTTCAGTAACTAGTGGATTGTGAAGGTGTTTTCTTTTTAGATAGTTGATAGCAATGATAGCAGTGTACTTACTATTATCTTTAATCTTTAGTATTGAATTAGTACGTTTATAATAGATGTTACTTGCTAATGCTACTTAATTTCTGTTGATATGTGTGCTGTTTTACTTATAAATCCAACGATAGCTGTAACGACAAATGCCATTGTAAAGGCTGGTAATGTAGCACCTATTGTGCTTTCACTATGTAACATATAGTGGTATAAACCAACGGATACAGCCCAGATTAGCCCTCGTACGAGATAAGCTGAAAGTGTTTGTACTTGTTGGCGATTGATAAAATAATCCGCTAATAGGATGGCAATCATCGGTGCAAACACAGAGCCAATAAGGTATAGGAAGTCTGTAATATCATCCATTGGATATAAGATAGCAGCAATGGTACCAACGATAGTTACGATGACGGCTATACCTTTACTGGAAGCTCCGCTATAAATCGTCGTACTAGACACGCCAGCTGAATAAGCATCCATGAAGGTTGTAGTTACGGTAGAGAAGATAATAACGATAAGTCCTGCTAGACCAAGGCCTGCATTCATCATAATGGTAATGATGGAGTCGCCACCGCCAAAGATAGCGGCACTAAGACCTAAGGTATACATAACAATACTTGTTACTGTGTAAACTGCCGCACTTGTCAGTGATGCGGAGAAAGGCTGCTTGCTTTCACGGGTGTAATCACTAATCAAAGGTAGCCAAGAAAGTGGCATGGCGATAGATAGTTCAAGAGCTGCGATGAAACTCATGTTTCCGCTAGTAATAAGGCTACTTTCACTAGGCCATTGAGCTATCATGTGCGCGCCCATGTAGAGGGTGAGACCTAGTAATAGAACCGATACGATGGCTTGAATATAGCCTGTATTGTGGAGACCGATGAAAAGCCACAGAATGACGAGGGCCCCGATGGCTGTGGTCCAAATCATAGGGGATAGAGGTGCTAGTTCTTGTAACGCTAGCATCGCATCGTAAATCATGATGCTAGTCCAGCCGATGAGTTGCAGCATATTCAAAAAGGCAAAGCCCTTAGCCCCTAGGGGGCCAAAGCTGAAGGCGGTAGTATTCATACTACCTTGCCGTAGGCGTCCACCGATGAGGCCAGCTCCAAAGAGTAATATACCGCCGATGATATGTCCCAGTATGATAGCATATAGACCTTGGGTGAGCCCTAAGGGGGCCAGATAGGTTCCTGTCATAATCTCCGCTATGGATAGCGCAGCACCAAACCATATCATGGCGAACTGTGGTTGTGTAATGTGTGTATCTTTCATACGTCCTCCTTGCCAGGAAGTCATAGAAAAAGCCGAGTTTACAGGAACTCGGCTTTTAATCCTCTATGTTCCCTACGTTGGCATTATCCAAATCAGGTTATGGGTTAAAGCATTAGCTTACTCTCAGCCCACTCGTGTGAGCACCCCGTTATGGCTTCATTATAGGCGGTTCAAAGGGAACCGTCAATTCTTTTGTTGCATAGATTGTATAATGATGTTATAACTAGAGTATAAAAATATATTGCCACTAGGGGTGCTTTTGCTGAGATTGACCATTCAAAACCCTAGACCTGATCCGGATAATACTGGCGTAGGGAAGTGGAGTGAAACATAATACTAAACTATTACGAGACCATTCCATTTGGAGTGGTCTCGTTTTATATATTTGGAGGTATTATGAAAAAACTGATTATTGCTAGCATATGTGTGGCCTTAGGAGTAGTGTTATCTACTACATCGATTCCTGTTGGGCCGGCTCGTATTTTTCCGTTTCAACATATAATTAATGTGATCTTAGCCGTTGTAGTTGGGGCGAGATTCTCTGTAGGTGCTGCTTTTAGTACGTCTTGTTTACGCAATGTATTGGCACTAGGATCTCCTTTAGCCTTTCCTGGTAGCATGATCGGTGCTTGGCTATCTGCGTATTTATATAAAAAATACAACGCCATCTGGGCTGCAGCTCTAGGCGAAATCATCGGTACAGGTCTTATAGGTGCTTTAGTGAGCTATCCCATTGCTAACTTCCTATTAGGTAAGCCACTAGCGTTATTGACCTTGATTACATCCTTCTCTATGAGCTCTGTTGCAGGTGCTTGTATTGGTTTTGTGGTATTACAAATTTTATCTCGTCGTCATTTATTACATAAGGAGGCATAATGAAACTACATACTGCACTAACAATTGCTGGTACTGACCCGAGCGGCGGCGCTGGCATTATGGCTGATTTGAAATCCTTCCAAAGCCGAAATGTATACGGTATGGCTATTGTTACCTCTGTAGTAGCCCAAAATACAACGGGCGTTCACCACGTAGAACATCTATCCTTAGAAAGCATAGAGAAACAGTTACACGATGTGTATTCTGACATTCCTCCTCAAGCTGTTAAGACGGGCATGATTGCTTTACCGGAAATGATGGACCTCATTTATCCTTATGTGAGCAAGGATATTCCGTACGTAATGGATCCTGTTATGATTGCCACCAGCGGTGACCGACTTGTAGCAGATGAGGCTGTGAATTTCTTAAAATCTAAACTCATTCCTACCGCTACGGTTATCACCCCTAATCGCAGTGAGGCTGAGGTTTTAGCTGACATGGCTATTAATTGTGAAAGCGATATAACAACAGCGGCTAATCGTATCTTACAGGACTTAGGCCTAAAGTGGTAATCATTAAGGGTGGTCACATCGGCGAAGATGCAACAGATTATGCTTTCACCAAAGATGGTAGTGTACGCACGTGGACGAGCCCTAAATACGATACGGTGCACACGCATGGTACGGGCTGTACCTTCTCTGCCGTTATTACGGCGGAGCTCGCTAAAGGGCGTGACGTAATGGATGCCATTGGTATTGCCAAGGACTATATTGCACTTGCTATTAAACATAATCCTGGGCTGGGAAATGGCTGTGGTCCCGTTAATCATATGGCTTATGGCCTCTTATCTAATGGACCTGAAACGATGGATGAGCTCTTGAAAAATGACGAGAGGAGATAGTGATATGACCTATGAAAATCCATATATGAATGGCCAAATTTGGCCTGAACTCAATATATTAGAAATCTTGCGCCAGAGAAACCCTCTCGTTATTTGTATTACCAATGATGTGGTGAGGACCTTTACGGCCAATGGTTTGCTCGCCATTGGTGCATCACCGGTGATGAGTGAGTGTAGTGAAGATTTGAAAGACCTCATCGTCCATGCATCGGCGCTACTCATCAATATTGGCACTCTTACCCCAGATAAGGTTAGTTACTATAAAAAGGCCATAAAACTAGCGAAGACGCATGAGGTGCCAGTTGTGTTTGATCCTGTAGGCTGTCATGCTGGTGATTACCGATTATCTGTAGTATTAGATTTAATTAAGTCTGGTAATATCTCTCTATTACGAGGTAACCAAAGCGAAATTAAAGCTATCTACGATGCTTTAAGTCCTAATAATCAGGCAGATACATCCACTACCGGTAAAGGTGTAGATGGAGGACAAATCGAGGATAGTGCTGTTATTGCCTATCGTCTAACGCGCCTTATTAACTGCCCTGTTGTAGCTACTGGCGAAGAGGATTATGTTTCCGATGGAACTCGGGTATTTGCAGTGCCACACGGACACCCTATTATGACAGCTGTAACGGGAACAGGTTGTCTACTAGGGGCTGTATTAGCGGCTTTCTTTAGTGCCTATTATCCATGTAAAAATAGACTTTCTATCGGTGAGTTTCTCGCCTATGCATTGGCTTACTATGGTTTGGCCGGTGAAAGTGCAGTGCAGGTAAGTGGCATAAAGCCTGGTAGCTTTAGTGTAGCCTTTATGGATAGCTTATATACACTCGATGATGCGGTGCTTATGTCTGAAAATCGTATACGTCCTATAGTTGTGCCAGATCAATTACAAGTATATTTCATCAGTGGTACGCAAGATGTGGAACTGAATGAAAATCGATTACTCTCTATCGTAGAGGACGCTTGTCGAGGCGGTGTGACTTGTTTCCAATTTAGAGAAAAGGGCGTAGGTACCTTAGTGGGGCAACAGAAACTAGAGTTAGCCCAACAGTTAAAACAAATCTGTACTAAGTACGATGTGCTGTATATTATCAACGATGATGTAGACTTAGCAGTAGCTGTTAATGCTGATGGCGTTCACGTAGGGCAAGAGGATATGAGCCTAGAAGCAGTTCGTAATCTTGTAGGCCATAAGGTGGTTGGCATCTCCATTCACTCCGTAGAGGAACTTCATAAGACTGATATAATCTATGCTGACTGTGTAGGTGTAGGTCCTATGTATGCTACAAGTAGTAAACCTGATGCACAAGAGCCATGTGGACCGGAGCGTATCGCTGAACTACAAGCAGAAGGCTTGACCTTACCATGTGTTGGTATTGGGGGAATTACTTTAGACAATGCGAAGCCTATACTGGAAGCGGGAGCCTGTGGTGTTGCCATCATATCTGCTATTGCTCATGCAGATAACCCTTATGAGGCGGTACAACAGTTTAAGCATATAGTGGATAGTACTAAATAGTTGCTATTACTATAAGATAATTTATGGATTATTACGCTCTATTAGCAATATAAACACGGAATATAATCAAATAAAACACAACCAAAATATAACCTTAATAGCGAATAGAACACAAAAAAAGACGATGACCTAAGTCATCGTCTTTTTGTTAAGGAAGTTGTTAGTACTTACTGTAAGATTATATTGTACTTACAGGTGTGTTTAATTTAAATCTGTACTTACAGGTTGTTAGTTTAGTTAGTGTCGTATTTACAGATTAGAAGGATTCAACCAAACGTTGGAAGAAAGCTTGTGGGTGAGCACATACTGGGCAAACTTTAGGAGCTTCTTCACCAATGTGTACATAGCCACAGTTAGCACAGATCCAAGCTACTGGTTCGTCGTTAGTGAATACTTTGTTACCAGATACTCGAGCTGCTAATGCAAGGTAACGAGCTTCATGACGAGCTTCGATTTTACCAACTTCGCGCATTTGGTAAGCGATTTTTGCAAAGCCTTCTTTTTCAGCTTCGTCAGCGAAATCTTTGTACATTGTAGTGTGTTCGTAGTTTTCACCAGCTGCTGCATCACGAAGGTTAGCTTCGATATCGGAAGATACGTCGCCACCATGAAGAGCTTTGAACCACAATTTAGCATGTGCGGATTCGTTGTGAGCTGTTTCTTCGAAATAATCAGCGATTTCGTTCATGCCAGCTTTACGAGCTGCTGCTGCGTAGAAAGTATATTTTTGGAATGCTTGGGATTCGCCAGCGAATGCTGCTTGAAGATTTTTTTCAGTGTTAGAACCTTTTAATTCTGCCATTTTAATACTCCTTTGTACTTACGATAATTTTCAAATTTGTTACTTAACTTATATATTCATAACCACTTGGTTGTGAATTCAAATAATAGAATACTTATTCTACAATTTTCGTGGGCGACTTCGCCTTAGTAAGAAAACTTATTCTTGGATTAAATAGACACTTGCCTAACTCTTAAAAATAGTACTTACTGATTTTTTTGTTTTTTTCGGCACTTGCCGTCTTAACAGTTTTATATACAATGGGATATCCGTATACTTAACGAATAATCATTGTTGACTATATTGTAACATACTAAATGAGAAATGCAAGTGTTTTTTTGTAAAATTTATTTCGAAAATTTTCTAAATGATAAATATTATCAATGTAGTAAAAAAATGCGGTTTTTTTAAAGGTTGAATAGTACAGGGTTTATAAAAATAAGTTCATTTTGATATTGAGAATGATAACTAAATGAAAAATCATTATTGATTACGTATTAATAATCTTTTTGTTAAATGTACTAACTACTCCCCATAAAATAACTATATAACTATAGAATTCTGATATGTTTATAGAACATGGTATTTTTTGTATAATAAGTATATAAATACTGAACGATGTAAAAGGAGGCGCTATGGCATTTGTTAGATATTACGTAGGTGATGTGGTGAAAATGAAAAAGTCACATCCCTGTGGCAGTGATGAATGGGAAGTTAAGCGGATTGGCACAGACTTTCTCATCGTATGTAATGGTTGTGGTCATCAACTATTGATGCCGCGCCCGAAATTTGAAAAGGCAGTTAAGAAAATCGTATCTCGATTGCCCGAGAATGAATAAGGAGGACGGATGGTACGACTCACTGATTACGTAACAAGTGGGGGCTGTGCGTGTAAGATTGGGCCTCATATATTAAATCGTGTATTAAAAGCGGTGACACCTGTTACCAATGAACACGTACTGGCAGATATGACAGGTGCTGACGATGCAGGGGTATATAAACTTTCAGATACACTAGCATTAGTGCAAACATTAGATTTCTTCACGCCCATGGTTAATGATCCTATTTTATTTGGTAAAATTGCGGCTGCTAATGCTTTGAGTGATGTATATGCTATGGGCGGTACGCCTTTAACAGCTATGAATATTGTGGGGTTCCCTGTGCCTCTTGTTGAACAAGGTGTATTAACAGATGTATTAAACGGAGCGGGATCCATCGTGGCTGAATCTGGTGCTGCCATCGTAGGTGGTCACAGCATTGAAAATAAAGAGCCTATCTTCGGTATGTCTGTAACAGGGCAAGTGAATCCAAATCGAATTTGGAAAAATAAAGGGGCTCAAGTAGGGGATGTGCTGATATTAACTAAGCGAATTGGTACAGGGATTATGAATAATGCTCTAAAAGGTGATTTGTTTCCTGTAGGTACTGAACAGGCCGTCACTAGCATGAGTACGTTAAATCGGGTGGGAGCAGAGGTGGCTCACAACTTTACCATCCATGCTTGTACAGACGTAACAGGCTTTAGTCTAATGGGGCACTCAGTAGAAATGGCTAGTGCCTCCGATGTGACAATACATATTAAGGCTTACGACATTCCTCTCTTTGATGATGTCATCGAAGCGGCTCAAATGGGATTAGTACCAGCTGCATCCTATGGGAATCGAAAAGCTATAACAGACGTTCAAGTAGATCAGGCTTTGGACCCTGTATGGACAGATATTCTCTTTGATCCCCAAACCTCGGGTGGCTTACTCTTCTCCGTGCCTGCTAGTGAAGGTAATAAATTGGTTGAGGCCTTACACGAATCTGGCATTGACTGTGCTAGTATTGTTGGTACTGTTGAAAGTTTCAGTGGGCTAGCAGTACGTGTTACAGAATAGATTTATAAAAAATATATTTTTTACCATTGGCAAGCGATATTTAATTACAATATCATTAGCTGATAGCTGATAGCTGATAGCTGATAGCTGATAGCTGATAGCTGATAGCTGATAGCTGATAGCTGATAGGTAATACTTTTACAAAACATATAATGTATATAATATAGAGGTGTATGATGAGCAATACAAATGAATTAACTGTAGATGTACGTGGTAGCTTGTGTCCAAAACCTGTGATTGAAACTAAGAAGGTTAGCGATGCGAATCCAGATGCTGTTATTACTACTATTGTAGATAATGAAGTGAGTCGCGATAATGTAGAAAAGTTTGGCAAGTCTCGTGGTTATGGTGTGGCAATCCGCCAAGATGGTAAGGATTTCTACCTCACTATGACGCCAAATGCAAATCCTGTTACAGAAGCGAGTTGCGAACCGATGAACTATGGTAACCGAGTTATCTTGATGACAAAAGATTATCTTGGTGAAGGTAGTGAAGAGCTTGGTAGAAATTTGATGAAAACCTTCTGGGTGTGCATGGTAGAAGCTGATGTAAAACCATCTAAGATCTATTTTATTAATAGCAGTGTTAAGATGGTAACTAAGGATTCTGTTCATTTGGAAAACATTAAAAAGTTAGCTGATCTTGGTGTTGAAATTGCAGCATGTGGCATTTGTCTCGATTACTTTGGGGTAAAAGAAGAGCTTGGTGTAGGTAGTATCACAAATATGTACGCTATTACGGACTCTATCCTTGGGGAGAATGTAGTTAAGTTATAATTCTTAGCACTATCATTTTAATGGACCGATTTAGACGAGACGCCTTAGCTTTAAATAGATCATCAACGTTATAGTGATGTAATATCAAATGTTATGGCAGGAGGGGTGCCTTGGAGAATAAAAAATTGCTAGTCGTCTTTACGTCCTATTATTTTGGCGATAAAGCAGACAAGGTATTAACAGAATTAGAGGTGCCTCATCAATTGATGGCAACACCTCCCGAGCTTTACGATATGTGTGGTTTATCTGTGCAAATAGATCCAAGTATTGTAGAGCAGGTTCAGACTATTTTAAAAGAACATAAGATCAGTACATCTGGCCTCTTTTGGTATGAAAAAGGTGAGCTGGCAGTACCATATAAAGCCTAGACATCGTCTAGGCTTTTTCTTGTTGTACGCCGAATAGGCATGACTAAACCCCCAGTTAAACTGGGGGTCGGTAAAAAATTCTTAGAGAAAAGGAAAGAACCTCCTAGTGATAGAATGAAGTTGGTCTGGCAACCACAACATTTCAATATAGGAGGTTCAATGTCAATGAATGACGTAAAAAGCTTATCACATAGTAAATGGAGATGTAAATATCATATTGTTTTTGCTCCAAAGTATAGAAGACAAATAATTTATGGTCGGATAAAAGCTGATGTAGGTAAAATCTTACGAGATTTATGTAAGAGAAAAAATGTAGAGATTATTGAAGCGGAATGCTGTCCGGATCATATTCATATGTTAGTAACGATACCACCACATTTAAGCGTATCGAGTTTTATGGGATATTTAAAAAGTAAAAGTAGCCTCCTGATATTCGATAAACACGCAAATTTAAAATATAAGTATGGAAATAGACATTTCTGGTGTAGAGGATATTATGTGGATACGGTAGGACGATATGAAGGAGCGATAAAAGAGTATATTCGCAATCAACTACAAGAGGATATAGCGCAAGATACATTAAACTTTAAAGAATATACCGACCCGTTTACGGGTGAGCCAGTAAAATAGGCAAAATAAAAGCCCCCGAGTAGGGGGCAGCCAGTGGTAATAGAGTGGTTGTCAGATCATTCAATGCCCTCTTTAGAGGGCCACCACTAGAGAAAGACCCTTATAGGGTCAGAGCAAACCACCCGTTCTACGGGTGGTTATGATTTTTTATTAAAATTTGGATCCTTATATAATTTAACGGCTAACTATGATACTATAGATATATGATATTTTTTATCATTATGGAGGTATATATGAGCAAGTATGAAATAGAAAATGTAAAATTAACCGCTCCAAAAATTGGATCGTAACGATTTAGAATATGCTATGACCTATCGTTATGCATGTAAAAAAAGTTTGATAGCAATAAGAAAATCTCTGAAGAAGACTGGAATGCTATTCTTAATGCGGCACGTTTGTCTCCTACATCCCTTGGCTTTGAGGCTTTACCAATTGTTGGTGATTCAAAATCCAGAAATTCGCGAAAAAATGAAAGCTCATGGCTGGGGGATTTTAGCAGGTCTTGAAGCTAGTCATGTAGTAGTTTTCTTGGCGCGTAAAAAAGTTGATCTTGAATTCGATTCTCCATATATTCGTCATATTCAAGAAGAGGTTAAACAATTACCTGCTGAAGTTGATGCAGCATACCGTGAGAAATATGCTCAATTTACTACAAGTGACTTTTAAAACCTTTGAGTCTGAACGTGCTGCTTTTGACTGGGCTTCAAAACAAGCGTATATCGTTATGGCGAATATGATGACTATGGCGGCGTATGAAGGCTTAGATTCTTGTCCATTAGAAGGCTTCAATCAAGATGACATGACCGCACTCTTAGGTGATGAACTTGGCCTGTTCGATACTAAACACTTTGGCATTGCTGTAATGGCTGCCTTTGGTTACCGTGATGAAGAACCACATCGCAATAAAACACGTCGTACAATGGATGAAATTGTAACAGTAGTTGAGTAGATTATATATGTAGAACTAAATCGAAATTCTTCATTTAATCTTTAGAATTGAATGCTATATTATAAATATACAAGAATTCTAAAATATTTATAAATACTGTATTATTTGATAGGATTTATGAATATTATGATTAAATAGGAAGGAGTGATTATATGTTATGGTCAATTATTGTTGGTGGTTTTATTGGGTTCCTAGCTGGTGCCATCACTAACAAAGGCGGTGCAATGGGCATTATCGCTAACGTTGTTGCTGGTTTAATTGGCTCGTCCGTAGGTCAGTCCCTATTTGGTACCTGGGGTCCTAGCTTAGCAGGAATGTCCTTAATTCCATCTGTATTGGGTGCAGTCATTGTTGTTGCTGTAGTCTCATTTTTCTTCGGAAAAAAAGGATAGCCCTCTACTTGTAACAGTAGATTTTATATGGTTAAACGTGATTTTACATGAAAGGAGTCACAATTATGGCATTAGAAGATAAATTAGATCAAGTTAAAGGTGCAGTAAAAGAAAATGCAGGCAAATTAACTGATGACAAACAAATGCAAGCAGAAGGCGCTGTTGAGAATACAGTAGCAAAAGTAAAAGATGCTGCTGATAGTGTTGTTAATGATATCAAAAAGACTGCAGATGATGCTAAAGATGCTGTAGAAGGTGCGATTAGTGGCCTTAAAAATGCATTGGGCAATGATGACAAATAAAATTAAATAAAAGCTATTTTGTAGCATTAAAAAAACCAGTAAATCGTTCGATTTACTGGTTTTTTGTTATTAATTTGTATTATACGTTGAAGCGGAAGTGTGTTACATCGCCGTCTTTCATAACGTAGTCTTTGCCTTCTAGGCGTACAAGACCTTTTTCTTTAGCCGCATTTTGGCTGCCGCAAGCTTGTAAGTCAGCGAAGGATACGATTTCAGCACGGATGAAGCCTTTTTCGATATCGGAGTGAATTTTACCAGCTGCTTGAGGCGCTTTTGTGCCATTTACAATTGTCCAAGCACGAGCTTCCATTTCGCCAGCAGTGAAGTAGTTGATAAGACCTAAGAGTGCATAACTTGCTTTGATAAGTTTTGTTAAGCCAGATTCTTCAAGACCAAGATCTTCGAGGAATGCGGCAGATTCTTCTTCGGATAACTCTGCAATTTCGGACTCGATACGAGCGGACACAACAACGATGCCAGCTCCTTCGTTTTTTGCATATTCCTCAACACGTTTTACATATTCGTTGGAAGAGTAATCAGATACTTCGTCTTCAGAAATGTTAGCTACATAAAGAGATGGTTTTGCTGTAAGCAATGTCAACTCTTTGATCATTTCTAATTCTTCTTCTTCGAGACCTTGTGCACGAACTGGTTTTGCTTCACCTAGACCTTCGATGATGCGTTCTAGTAATGGTAACTCAGCACGCGCATCTTTGTCACCAGATTTAGCGATTTTTTCAATACGTTGTTTACGTTTTTCTACAGACTCAAGGTCAGCAAGGCAAAGTTCAGTATTGATGATTTCGATGTCGCGGATTGGATCGATAGAACCTGCAACGTGAGTGATGTTAGGATCCTCGAAGCAACGGATAACTTGAGCAATCGCATCTACTTGACGGATGTGGCTAAGGAATTTGTTACCTAAACCTTCACCTTTGGACGCACCTTCTACAAGGCCTGCAATATCTACGAAGCGCATAGCTGCAGGAAGGATGCGTTTGGAGCTGAACATTTCAGCCAATACAGCTAAACGATTGTCTGGAACATCAACGACACCTACGTTTGGTTCGATTGTACAGAATGGATAGTTGGCAGCTTCAGCGCCTGCTTTTGTAATGGCGTTGAATAATGTACTTTTACCAACATTTGGAAGGCCTACGATGCCTACTTCTAAATTTGTGCTCATGGTACCACCTTTTATTAACTAATTGATTTCGTTCTTTGTGTAAGTTTCCGTAGAAACTCTATCAAATAAATATTATATCATATAGAAGCTATAAATTTGTACTAAAAAAGTGACACTACTAGTCACATAGGTGACTAGTAGTATCACTAAACAAAATCCCACACACTAGTGTGGGATTTTTGTTATATATCTTATAGAGAGTGAGCTCGTAATTCTTCTGCAGAATGAGTAGAAATCCAAGCTGGTGGAATGTCGAATACTGTGTAGCAACCTGTGCCGCCGTGTTTAGCAAGGCGGTAGATACCACGTGCATAAGCAACAAGTGCGGAGCCAGTGAATTCAGGGTTGGAGTCAAGTTTTAAGGAATACTCAACAACATGACGTGTGCCGTCAGTGCTTTCACCAGAGCGAAGAACGAAGCCACCATGTGGAATGCCTTTGTGGTCGCGATCAAGTTCTTCTTGAGAAATGAAGTTTACAATAGTTTCATAACCTACGAAGTAGTTTTCCATAGTTTTGATTTCGTTTTCAATTTTAGCCTTGTCCGCATCAGGAGCAGCCACTACATAGCACTCACGAAGGTGACCTTTGTAGCCATCAACGTCTGGAGTTTCACCATTACGGATAGCTTCAAGGTATTGTTCTTTAGGAACAGTGTATTGACGAGCATCAAGAACACCATCAATACGACGAATAGCATCGGAGTGACCTTGGGAAACGCCCCGGCCCCAGAATGTATAAGATTTACCTTGAGGCAAGATGCTTTCAGCATATACACGTTGTAAAGAGAACATGCCTGGGTCCCAACCGCAAGAAATCAATGTAGCAGTTTTAGCTTCTTTAGCTACTTTGTCTACATTAGCAAAATGTTCAGGAATACGTGCATGTGTATCGAAGGAATCGATACAGTTGAAGTATTTTGTGACCATTGGGAGTTTGTTCGATAAGGTCTGTTGCAGAACCACCGCAAAGAACCATAACATCGATTTTACCTTTGAAGTTTGGTAGATCTTCCATAGTATATGTAGGAACACCAGAAACTGTTTCTAAGCCTTTACGACGAGAGAATACACCAACAAGCTCCATATCAGGTTGTAATTTTACGGATGCTTCAACACCACGACCTAAGTTGCCGTAGCCAACGATACCAATACGAATTTTGCTCATATTAGCCTCCTATATAAATCGAGAAATTTAATTATTAACATTCTTATTATAGCACAAAATAAATGTATTTGATATTTTTCTATAGAATTTATTGCGGTGGATTAGAGAAGCACTTAATACATAGAGTGGGACATCGATTTTGGTACAACTATATCGATACATTGCGTGTTGTTATAAGGGGCAAACTAAAAATCATATGAGTAAAAATTGACACATATACCCTCGGTCTAGATACAATTGAATTAGCTCTATTTATAGTTTGAAAGTTAGAGGAGGTATGAGATGATAAGAAAGGTAAACGCTGCTGTTATAGCGGCATTGATCGTAACAGGTGCAAGTGCTTTTACCATGGTATCCGCTACGACTGTTGAAAGTCATACAGATGGCAAATCTATCGGTCTTAATTTGTGGGGGGAAAATAAACACTTTACAGATGACTTAACTGTCAATGTATCTGGTCTTGGTGTGAATGGTAAAAAATACCATAACAATGTGACTGGTATTTATGCACTTGATGGTACACAAGTAGCTATCGACAAGAATGTAACCGTGAAAATTACAAATCCAGCGCCGGCGGAAAGCGGAGAGAAACGCAGACCTGATTTGGCACATTATTACATGAGTGGTATCTATGCTGGTTATGGCGGTTTAACCAGTGATGGTGACAATGATGATACGCGTGTAACTGTAAAGGGCAATGCAAATATTGATGTAGTCGGTGTTGGCTTGCAAGCTAATAAAGACGGTTATATCCGTGTGCTGGGTGGGGCCGATATAAAAACATATCCACTTGATACATCTGATACGTATTCTGCTTTATCTGAAGAAGGATTTGTCTATGTAAATACTGGTATGGATGGCTTAGAACCAGGCACTAATGATGTGAAAATGTATGGTAATGTAGGGTTTTTAGATAAAAATTATGGTATAGAGAAAAATCCTCATAACCATGGTTCTGAAATTTCATTAGGTTTAACGACACCCAATTCTAAATTAGTAGGTGGTGTGCTTAACGAATTTGATGAAAGCAATAATAATCCGTACCATGGTGGTTTGCGATTATATTTACAAAATGGTGCAACTTGGCGTAATGAATGGTTAGGTGCTGAGCGCGTATATCCTACGCAAGGTCGCCCAGATAATGCAAACTATTTATATACTGGTAGCCGTGTAGAACATTTCATAGGTGGTAAAGATGCAGCTAGCAAAGGTATTATCCAAGCTGTAGACGCTCGTCCTATTACAATTAATAACTATGCTGGTCATACAGCTATCGATTACGAAAGGGTGCTCCTGCATCTGCACAAGGTAAAGGCCAAGTAGTTATCAATCATGCTGAAAAAGGCTCATCTGTAACTATGCACAGTTCTGCAGAGGTCCTTAAAGGTTATGCAAATATTAATAATCCTAGAGGTACATTGCACCAATTAGCAAATAAGTTAACATACACTAACTTTAATAAAGGGGAACGTAATTTAGATGTAAATGTACAGGTTGATGGTGGCCTTATTAGTCCTACATACTCTACTAATCTAGGTACAGAAAGCTTCGCTATGGACGGAAAAGCTAGCGTTACGGATCAAGCTGTGGTAACAACTCGTGAAAGTGAACTTGTATCTGGCGCTAAGAGTGCACTGGCTGCCTCTATGATGCAAATGAAAGCAGATACAAATGATTTACAACGCCGCCTCGGTGATGTACGTCTTAACTCTGATAAACATGGCGTATGGGGCAAATACATTGGTGGTAAGTCTAAAATTACAGATGATGCCTATGTAAATCAAACGTACAACATGGCACAAGTCGGTTATGATACATTGCGTGGTGACTGGACTGTTGGTGGAGCTTTACTATACGGCACAAGCAATAATGATTACGCTCTCGGTTCTGGCTCCGGCAAGACGGCTGGCTTAGCTGTATACGGTGCTAAACAATTTAAGGATGGCCGTTATTTAGACATAATTGGCAAAGTGAACCGTTTGAAAAATGATTTCACTGTACGCAATACCTTAGGCACTACGTTGAGTGGTGATTATCGTAATACAGGGGCGTCCTTAAGTGTTGAATACGGTAAACGTATTAAAAAGGACAATGGCTTTTATATCGATCCTAATGCGGAATTGACGTTCAGCCGTTTGTCTGGTGAAAGCTTTGATGCACGTACCAATACAGGCAGCACAGTACATATTGATTCTGATGCAGTAAATTCTGTTATTGGTCGCATTGGCGTAGGGATTGGCAAGGAAAGTAAAAACAGTAATGTATTCCTTAAAGCTGCGTTAGCTCATGAGTTCTCAGGTAAAATGAATGCTACGTACAGCATGACTGGTGAGCCAACTACAGGTAGCGAAGTGAACCTAAAGATACATGGCTTGACCTTGAACTCGGTGGTTCTTGGAGCGTACGTCCTAATACATATATTTATGGTACTTTCACTAAAAACTTTGGTGCCACTGTAGATAACTCTTATCGTATTGACGCTGGTATTCGCCATAACTTTTAATAGATAGATGTAGTACTTATAATAAGGTTTTAGCAATTTGGGCTACTATTAACATATCTACTATTAAATTATAAAAACTAAATAATCATATATATTAAGGCATAGAAAAGACCGATTACCTTCCTATTATAGGATTGTAATCGGTTTTTTATTTTATAGGTATTAGAATTGTAAAGTTTTGATTCTTTCAACAGCACGAATTGTATTTTCACGGCTACCAAAAGCTGTTAAACGAAGGTAACCTTCGCCATGAGGGCCAAAGCCAGAGCCTGGTGTAGATACGATTTGAACTTGTTCGAGCAAGATGTCGAATAATTCCCAACTTGTCATGTTACCAGGTGTTTTTAACCAAATGTATGGAGCATCTACGCCACCATATACAGTAAGGCCAATGGATTCAAGACCTTCTTTGATAATGCGAGCATTTTCTTTGTAGTATGCAATGTTAGCACGAGTTTGTTCACGACCTTCTTTAGTGTATACTGCTTCAGCACCGCGTTGAATGATGTAAGGCACACCGTTGAATTTAGTGCATTGGCGACGGTTCCACATAGGGTTTAGTGGTTGGCGTTCACCGGATTTAGTTTTGCCAGTTACTTCCTTAGGCACTACAGCATAAGCACAACGTGTACCTGTGAAACCAGCAGTTTTGGAGAAGGAACGGAATTCGATAGCTACTTCGCGAGCACCTTCGATTTCATAGATGGATTTTACAGTGTCTTCTGTACTGATGAAAGCTTCGTAAGCGGAGTCGAACATCAAAATCGCATCATTATCTTTACACCATTTAATCCATTCTGCTAAACGAGCACGGCTTAAAACAGTACCAGTTGGATTGTTAGGGGAGCAAAGATATACGATATCTACACGTTCAGAAGGAAATTCTGGAGAAAAATTGTTTTCAGCGTAAGTAGGAAGGTATACAACCTTTTGGAAAATACCATCTACCGCTTCACCAGTACGACCACCCATAACGTTAGAGTCTAAGTATACAGGGTACACTGGATCGGTAATAGCGATGATGTTATCTTCGCTGAATAATTCTTGGATGTTACCAACATCAGATTTTGCACCATCGGAAACAAATACTTCATCAATCGCAATGTCTACACCTAATGGTTTGTAGTCGCCATCAACAATAGCTTGACGTAAGAAGTCATAACCTTGCTCAGGGCCGTAACCACGGAATGTTTCTGCTTTGCCCATTTCTTGGACAGCCTTGCTCATAGCGTCGATAATTGCTGGAACAAGTGGTAATGTAACATCGCCGATACCAAGACGAATGATATCTGCATCTGGATGCGCTACTTGATAGTCTGCAACCTTTTTAGCAATATTTGCAAATAAATAAGAACCTTGTAGGTTTAAATAGTTTTCATTAATATTAGCCATGATGACTCCTTTTTATAATCAGATTTCTCTATATATAGTAAATTATATAGAATAATGACGCAAGGATTTTCTATAGAATTTCTAATTTATATAAATATTGTTTTAGTTTATCACTATAAAAGGGCGTATTATGGAGAATTTATTACTCGAAACCATTTATTTTATAATTCCTTTTAGAAATTTCATTTATGATGTATAATAAACAAAAATTTTTGCGTAGTATTTTTACTACGCTTTTTTTGTTGAAAAAAATATCAAAACTATATAGCATTAACATTGTTTTTTTGATATAATTTAAATACATACATATTATAGTGCGATTTTACATGAAAGTGGTGTCTTTATGCTGACGATTAGCAATAAAGGATGGCTTTTTACTTCTATATTAAGTGCATTGATGGCGTTTACGTCATTGTCGACGGATATTTATTTACCTGCCATGCCTGAGATGGGGCGAGATCTTAATGGTGATGCGGAGCTAACGTTGACTGGTTTCTTAATAGGTTTTGCGCTAGCCCAACTTTTCTGGGGCGCCGTTAGCGATAAAATTGGACGTAAGAAGCCGCTTATTATGGGGGTAGTTTTATTTATCATTGGTTCTGTGGGGTGTGCATTGAGTTCATCCATGATGGAGTTGCTGGCTTGGCGCGTGTTCCAAGCATTTGGTGCTTGCGTAGGACCTATGTTATCACGGGCTATGATTCGTGACTTATATGGGCGAACTGAAGCTGCTAAAATGTTATCTACCTTAGCTATTGTTATGGCCATAGCGCCTATTGCAGGGCCGATGCTAGCAGGGCATCTACTCGTATGGTATACTTGGCATTCAATCTTTTGGTTATTAGTTGCTATCGGCATTTTGATGCTCGTTGCCGTATTAGTCATTCCTGAAACACATCCTGTAGAGAAGCGTAGTAAAAAGTCTATAGGTCATACCTATAATAATTATTGGATTTTATTACGTAACAAAGGCTTTATGAAATATACGCTATGTGTTAGCTCGTTTTACATTGCTATCTATGCATTTTTAACAGGATCGCCTTATGTATATATTGATGTCTATGAAGTGCCAAAAGAGTATTTTGGATATCTCTTTTCTGTTAATATTATTGGTGTTATGTTACTAAGTGCAATCAATCGTCGTATTGTAAGCGCTATACGACTCGATAGGTTGTTGCGATATGCCACATTATTCGCTGCCATTTGTGTATCTGTTGTAATAGGCTTAATGATTGTGGGCTATCATTCCCTGTGGTTAATCGTTATTGGCTGTTTCTTATTCTTCTCCATGAATGGTATCATTGCAGCTGTAACAAATGCCTTAGCATTAGATAGAGCAGGTAGAATGGCTGGTTCTGGGGCAGCACTCCTAGGTGCCATGCAATATGGTAGTGGTATTATATCATCGGTGATCCTTACCTTTTTACCAAATGATACAGCAGATCCTATGATGGGTGTAATCACAATATTTGTAATTATTTGTGCTATTATCGCTTTTCCTGAAGATGAAAAATATAATCGCATATAATAGTGGTGAAAGCAAGGGCTTAAATTTGAGCTCTTGCTTTCATTCTTTTTTTAGGTTATAATAGTAAGGCTTATTGATGGTAAGCACTTCCTACCCCTATGTGTCGATAGGGGCATTAGTCCGAAAGAGGAGGTGATTTTGTATGAACAAATACGAAGTCATGTTTATTGTGAAACCAGCTGAAGAGGAAGCAACTAACGCTGTTATTGAAAAAGTAGAAGCTTTAATTGCTCGTGTAGGCGGCACAGTAGAAAAGGTAGATCGTTGGGGCAAGCGTCGTCTTGCTACGCTGTGAAGAAATTCACTGACGGTTTCTATGTATTGATCAACTTTGAAGCAGCTCCTGCTGAAATCAAAGAAATCGATCGTGTATTGAAAATCAACGATGAAGTCCTAAGACATCTAATTGTTAAACACGAAGCATAATTAAAGCCTGGAGGAAAACATGAACTCTGTACAAATTCTAGGTAATTTAGCTCGTGATCCTGAAGTACGCTATACCAAAACTGGTCGTGCGGTAGCAACTTTCACAGTAGCTGCAACTAACACCTATATTGATTCCACAACAAATGAGACGAAAGAACAAACTGCTTTCATCAACTGTGTTGCATGGGGTAAACTTGGTGAAGCGGCAGGCAATCTTCGTAAAGGCAGTCGTTGCTTTGTAGAAGGTCGTTTGCAAACTCGTTCTTACGAGACTCAGGACGGTCAAAAACGTTACGTTACTGAAGTAGTAGCGAACTTTGTGGGCCAATCCCTTGATATGAATACTAATTCTTTCGAAGGTGGGTCCAATTTTGATAGTTTCAGTACAGGCGGCGATGACGAAAACATCCCGTTCTAGTGTCAGGGACTCCTACTAATTCGAAAAGGAGGATTCGCAATGAGAAGAGATAGAGGCAGAAAGCCAAGAAGAAAAGTATGCGTTTTCTGTGCAGACCATATCGATCAAATCGACTATAAAGATGTTGCTAAACTTCGTCGTTTTACGACTGAACGCGGTAAAATCTTACCTCGTCGTATTTCCGGTACTTGCGCAAAACATCAACGCAAATTGACTACATCTATCAAACGTGCACGTGCAATCGCTTTATTGCCATTCACTGCTGAATAATTGATGAATCAAGGCGGTACAACCATTTGGTTGTACCGCCTTTTTGCGTTCTCTTGGCAATATTGTCTTATAGTGAATTTTAATCTTAGGGTTATAGGACAAAAAGTGTTGCTGTTAATGCCGATGGAACTAGTTAAATACTAGCTCCATCGGCATTTTATCTTTTTGAGTAACTTTTTACATATAGGACAAAAAGTGTTGCTAAAAAAAGTCTGAAACTCCTTGATTTTTACTGACTCAAATGAGGTTTTTATCTTTCTAAAGAGATATATTTTTTTAGAAGGAGTATAATTATGAAACTAGTCAGATGCCCCTAATTGTGGTTTCGTCTGTAAGAGAAATGGTAAAACAAATGCGGGTTCTCAACGTTGGTATTGTAATCAATGTTCTTGCTCATTCACAAATAAAGTGAATAAAACTAACAATAATTTACAGATGTTTTTTTGGATTGGTTATTTGGTAAACACACACAGTTAGATATGGCTGGCGATGGACGTTCATTTCGTAGAAAAACATCACAGTTTTTGGGAGCTTTTGGCCATTACCACCAAAGTTGAATCATCAAGTAGTGTGGTATTTGTTGATGGTATTTATTTAGCTAAAAAAATGCTTGTATTTTTAATCTGTTGTAATGAGACGCATGTCTTAGGCTGGTATGTTTGTAGATATGAGCATTCTAAGGCTTGGGAGGCTTTATTACGACGTATTTCATCACCTATAGTAGTTATATCCGATGGTGGTACCGGCTTTCAAAAAGGCATTAAAAAGTTTGGCCGAAAGCCAAACTACAAAGATGCTTATTTCATGCATTTCAACAAGTAAAACGCTATACAACAATACGTCCTAAAACGATTGCTGGTTGTGAGTTATATGGAATTGCAAGGGATTTATTAACAATACACACGCAAAGATCATGCTATAAAGTGGGTACAAAACGTTATGTCATGGAAAGTACGACATAGAGTATTCCTATCAGAAATAACAGTTGATGAAAAATGGTACGATACGACCTAAACATGAACGACTTATAAAAAGCAGAAAATTCCTTAGTTAAATTGATTAATAAAAAGATGTTTATTTACTTACTTAGATGCATCGTTAACATGTACCTGCCCAGCTACTAATAATCGTATAGAAGGTGGTGTAAATGCTCAGTTACGCACTATGTTACGTAATCATAGAGGAATGTCTATTGAAAGACGAATAAAAGCGGTGTTCTGGTGGTGCTATATGCACTCACCAAACCCGCTTTCTAATGCAGAAATACTTAAGGTTATGCCGACCAACAAGAGTATTTCTGATATATATCATACCATACATGAACACTCTAGGTTAGAAGCTTCTATTCCGACTTGGGGTGATGCTATTGTTTGGAGTGATTTGCATAATTATGATCGCCTATTTACCAATCTTTGGGACTAAATAGCAACACTTTTTGTCCTATAACCCTAATCTTAAATGGCAATAGGTGCTGCAAAGAGTCTAATATAGTCTATAGAGCTGATTATCCTTGTTTACTATGCACTGAGCGTATAGCGGGATTTTAACTTCATTAAACCTAAAAAATAGCATATTCATCATATGCAATAAATATTCAATAATATAGATATGGAGAGGATATCTTAAAATTTTATAATAATACCTCTAAAAACGGTATTTATATACCTAATCGATATAAACGAATTAATCAAACTTATGTATATCATCACCAAATCTTATGGCTTTTATACTATAATGTGAGTATATGCTTAGTACTGTAAAGTTCAGTGAAAGGTGGTAAGTACATGGGATTTTTGAAAAAGGATATATCCCGTCGCCAGTTTATTGGTGGTGCTTTAGCTTTAGCAGCCGCATCAGCAGTGCCGTCGTTTATACGAGGTGCCTATAAGCCAACACAATCTGATTCATTACAAGTGTGGACTTGTGGCGGCTTGTCGGAAGCGTTCCTTGATTTAAACCAAGTTTATACGATGCACACGGGGCACAATATTCAGTATACTGGTGCCTTTGCGGGGGCTATTGGTAAATCCTTGTTGGCTGAGAAAAGTCGCACAGAAGTCTTTGGGGCTCGCGGTTTAGATCTAGCAAAGAATATGCGCAAAAAGGGTGTAAGTATTGCTTTTGAACCATTATGTTTTACGGATTACGTTATCGTTACACCTAAGGGGAATCCCGCAGGGATTCGGGACTTAAAGGATATGGCCGAACCTGGTGTACGTGTTATGTTGCCCCTAGGCGCTTCGCCTCCAGGTAGTGCATCTGTAAAGGGTATCATGAAATTATCTGGTTTGACCGATGGTATCATGAAAAACTTAATGGCTGAAAGTGCTTGTGTAATTTCCATGATGTGTGATCTCGTAGAAGGTAAAGCCGATGTATCCATCATTGAAAAACGTCTTACCACACATGATCGGTTTAAGGATCGTATAGAGTACTTCTCCATACCTGCACAATTTGTGCCACCTGCACCGCTTACTTTCACTATTAATACGATGAAATATGTACAAGATCGTGCGTTGGCTGCCGATTATATTGAATTTACACGGTCCCAAGAAGGACAACAAATCTTAGAAAATCACGGGTTCACATCCGTTCATAGTGCGAGAGGTCTCGATTTGATAGAAAGGTTTGGTGTAAAAGATGTGTAATCATTGTCCGTCATCTGCAACCTGTGGAACTCAAGGTAATTCTGGTGTATCCGGAAAGCAAGCGCCTAAAAATTTAACGCTTTGGCGTCGTATTGTACAGTTTATCTTCCTCTTCATTATGGGGAAAATGGGTATACTATGGCATATTCCGATGCCCTTATATTGTTCCATTCGTAAACTGTGAAAGCTGTTCCATAATTACCTGCTGGGGTCGCATCACGACGTACTTTTATGCGTGGTGGATTATCTTGCCGATTATGGTCGTATTCTTTGGACGTGCTTTCTGTAGCTGGTTCTGTCCAAGTGGTTGGATTAATCAAATGCTGGGAAAAATATCTATGGGGCCACTAAGAAATCGTAAGAGCTATATGCGTTTCCTTCAACTCGGCATGGTAGCAACTATAATTTTAGGACTCGTAGTATATTTTAAATTTGGTAATCCCCGCATTATGATCCCAATTCGGACGAGCGATGAATATTTTAATGCTGTCATTTTATCTATGCAGTTCTCCGAATGGTATTGGGCGGCTCGTACTATAACGGTCGTTTCTATTATTGCGGGCTCCCTTATTATCGCCAATGCTTGGTGCCGCTTTGTATGTCCTTTTGGGGGCGTTATGGAGTTGCTTCGCAAAATTTCTATTTTTAGAATTTTTAAAACAAATGATTGCGATAACTGTGATGCGTGCTTGCGCGTATGTGAAATGGGAACACGACCAAATGAAATGAATTGCACCAACTGTGGTGATTGCTTACATGTTTGCCATAAAGATGCTATTAGATTTGGTCGGAAAGGTTAATTATGAAAGAAATTAAAGGACAAAGTTTCCTACAAAATCATCCATGCTACAACAAGGATGCTGCCGCTAATTGGGGTCGTTTACATTTACCAGTAGCGCCGAATTGTAATATTCAATGTAATTATTGTAATCGTAAGTACGACTGTGCGAATGAAAATAGACCAGGCGTGACGCAACATGTCTATACGCCACAAGAGGCAGCTGCCTTTGTGCGCAAGGTGTTTGATGCTCGTCAGGATATCTCTGTAGTAGGTATTGCAGGTCCTGGGGACCCTATGTGTGATGCAGACAAGACACTTGAAACCTTCCGCCTCGTGAAAAAGGATTTTCCTCATGTCATGCTTTGTTTATCTAGTAATGGTTTGGCAGTGCCTGATTATGTTAATGACATTGCTGACTTAGGAATTACTCATGTAACGATTACGGTTAATGCTATTGATCCTGAGATTGCAAAACATGTATATTCCATGGTTCGCTATGAGGGTAATATCTACAAGGAAATCGATGGGGCCCGTATTTTATTAGAACGTCAGGCTGAAAGTATCCGGAAGTTAAAGGAAAAGAACATCATTGTTAAGATTAACACCGTAGTAGTGCCTGATGTAAATATGGACCATGTACCAGCTATCGCTAAACAAGCGGAAGCATGGGGTGTCGATTTGATGAACTGTATTGCTATGATTCCGGTTCATGATACGGCCTTTGAAAATCATAGGGGCCCGACTTCAGAAGAAATCGATAACATGCGTCAATTTATTGGTCACTATGTGCCGCAAATGACACACTGCAAACGCTGCAGAGCTGATGCTATCGGTCGTTTGTGTGAAGCGTAGAAGTATAAAGACTATATACCGAAGTATATAGCCTTAATGGTTAAGTATTATTTAGTATTTTTAAGGATTCTATGTAGCGCAGATAATGCGGATACCACATCTTCATGTGTGTTAGCATAGCCAAAGGAGAAGCGTACTGTTCCTTCTGGATAGGTTCCTAGCGTTTGGTGTGCTCGCGGGGCACAGTGGAGACCAACACGTGTCATGATGTGATAAGTAGATTCTAGTTCGTAAGCAATACTTGCTGGGTCCATACTATCGATTGTGATGGATACAACGGCAGTTCTATCTTGGATATCTTGTTTACCAACGATGTTAACAACATCTATTGATTGTAATCCTTCTAGGAAGGCTTGTGTTAACGCTAGCTCGTGGTTGTGAATGTTCTCCATTCCTTGTGACTCAATATAGGAGAGGCCTTCATTGAGCCCAATGATGCCAGGTAGATTTAACGTACCTGCTTCAAAGGCGTCGGGCATATGGGTAGGCATCGTTTCTAAATGTGAGAAGCTACCTGTACCACCAGCGATAAGAGGGGTTAAGTTTTGAGCCATTTCTTTGGTTAATATAATACCACCAATACCTTGAGGTCCCAATAAGCCTTTATGACCTGTAAAGCAAAGGGCATCAATATGACATGCTTTCACATCAATAGGAATAACACCTGCCGTTTGGGCTGCGTCTACAATAAATTGTAGATTATGAGTCTTGCAGATAGAGCCAATTGATTCGAGCGGTTGGATGGTTCCACATACATTGGACGCGTGATTGATAATTAGGGCCACTGTGTTAGGACGAATGAGACTGTCCATGCTTTCAAGTTGAATGGAGCCCATCTTGTCACAAGGGATAATGTCAAAGGCAATGCCTTTATCTAGTAGTTGCGTGAGCGGTCTCATAACTGCGTTGTGCTCCATTGAGCTAACGAGTACATGATCCCCCGATTTCAATAGGCCCTTGATGACCATATTTAAGCTCATCGTCACATTCTGTGTAAAGATGACATGTGATGGATCATGGCCGTTGAATAAGGTATTTAGTCGTTGTCTTGTTGTATAGATAATATCCTCTACATCGTAGGCGAGGGCATAGGAACCACGATTGATATTGATACCCCGGTTCGTTATATAGTCGGACATAGCGGTGGCGACTGTTGGTGCTTTAGGAAATGAAGTACTCGCATTGTCTAAATAGATATAGTCCATAGATAATCTCCATAAATAACAATGTATATTTATGGCTATTATATCATGAGTAGCATGCTACTTAGAATCGGAGCATGTACTCATAGAGTTTTTGTGTTTGTAGTTTGAAAGGAGTTTACTATGAGTGGGTCTCATGAAAAACGGAATTTAATTATTGCAGGCCTTATTATTGGTGCTATCGCAGGATTCCTCGTATTAGCTGGAAATCCAGGTAATATGGGCTTTTGTATTGCGTGCTTTGTTCGCGATACTGTCGGTGGTCTAGGCCTACATCGTGCCGCACCTGTACAGTACATTCGCCCAGAAATTATCGGTCTTATATTAGGGGCTTATCTATTGTCCATGATTCGTGGCGAACACCAAAGTAAAGGTGGTTCATCTCCAATTATTCGATTTATTCTTGGCTTCTTTGTTATGATTGGTGCTTTGATGTTCCTTGGCTGTCCAATTCGTATGATTTTGCGACTTGGCGGTGGTGACTTAAATGCTTTGTTCGGCATTGCCGGCTTTGCAGGTGGTATTGGATTTGGTACTATATTCTTGAAAAAAGGCTATTCTTTACAACGCACTTATGCATTGAGCAAATTAGAATCTGCTATGATGCCTGCTATTCAAGTAGGCTTGCTCGTACTTGTTGTAACAGCACCAGCATTTATCTTCTTTAGCCAAAAAGGTCCTGGCGCTATGCATGCTCCATGGCTCATTTCTTTGGCGGCTGGCCTTGTAGTAGGTGGCTTATCTCAATTTAGCCGACTTTGTACGGTTGGGGGCTTTAGAGATTTATTCTTGTTTAAAAAATCTATTCTTATCTTTGGCTATTTAGCAGTTCTCATTGGTGTATTCGTTGTAAATATTAGCTTTGGTAACTTCCATCTAGGCTTTGAAAACCAACCGATTGCACATACAGATGGATTGTGGAACTTCCTAGGTATGGCGCTTGCAGGTTTCTGTAGCGTATTGCTTGGTGGTTGTCCATTGCGTCAGTTGATTATGACTGGTGAAGGTAATTCTGATTCTGCGGTTACAGTACTTGGCCTTGCAGCTGGTGCGGCGTTCGCTCATAACTTTGGTTTAGCTGCTACTGGTGCTGGTCCTACACTAAATGGTGAAATTGCTGTAGGTGTTGGCTTTGTAGTGGCTCTTATCATTGCTATCCTTAATACAAAACGAGCAAATGCGTAGATTAGAAATGAGTGATTATGAAGTATATTGCAACATTTTACTCTCACTTTGGCGCGATTCGCTTCAAGCGTGAAGCCCCTGAAGGGGTAACTAATATAGAACTCCGACCGGTGCCCCGCGATTTGAGTTCCTCTTGTGGAACGAGTGCATCCTTTGATGCTAGTGAAAGTTTTACTTTCACAGAGGATCCAACAGAGGAGATTGAACAAATCGTAGCTGTAACAGAGGGCGGTTATACAACTATATATGAAAGTCCCAATAAATAAGGCCTAAAGCCTATTTAGAGCTGTTAATGTAAACAGTTCTCCAATTATTATGTCATGTAAAAGAGGAGCTATCCGTTGAGATAGCTCCTTTTGGTTTATATAGCTCTATATTTTTTAGGTGGTTCACCATTTTCGGCGGCTTCTTTATCAGCGCGCCATTTGCGTTCAAAGTATTTATGATACTCTACAGGAACGTCATCAGGTGTTAAGCTTTCATAAAAGCTAGTAGTTCCATTAGCCTTAGCTTGTTCGTAAAACCATGTTTTAAATTCTAGCATGGACAAGCGTGCTTGTAGGTGTTCGATTTCTACTAATACGCGATCTCGTTGATTTCTAATAATAGATAATCTTTCATTAATGCGACTATCACCTTCGACGCAGTAGTCGATAAAATGTTTTATTTCTTTAATAGGCATGCCTGTATGCTTCATGCATTCAATTAATTCTAACCAATCCATATCCTCGTCGTGGAATATACGGATACCACCAACAGAACGTTCTACGAAGGGCAATAAGCCTTCTTTGTCATAATAACGCAATGTAGAAGGTGCTACATTTAGTTTTTTTGCGATTTCGCCAACAGTATATGTCATAGGACCTCCTTTTGGGTTCATATTAAATTTGTAAATGGATTTAGATTCAAGAGTAATATATTTAGTATATAATCTATGTATATGATTAAAGGTTAGATTTAAATTTTACGTTTTTTTCTTGACTTAAACCTAACTTTAAGTTTTATACTTGTTACATGCTGGACATACAGTATAGCACGGTTAGTAACACAAAACAAATAGGAAGGAAACTTATGAATTTAATTGATATAAAATCTCCAGCCGATTTAAAAGGCTTATCCCTTACTGAATTAACAGATCTAACGGCACAAGCTCGTCAAGCCCTCATGACAAAGGTATCTGAACACGGCGGTCATTATCAATCATATGGCATCTGTACATGGTATGAATGATGTAACACATTTAGGGTTCTTTGATATTCCAATGCTTACAAGCATTCCTAACTTGGTTTATTTAGCACCTACAAATAACGAAGAATTGTTGGCTATGACTAAATATGCCGTGCATCAACAGGATCATCCTGTAGCCATTCGTGTTCCTGTAGGTGAGTTTGTATCTACTGGTGTGGTTGATACGACAGATTATAGTATTTTACATAAATCTCAAGTAACTCGCAGTGGTGAAGGTATTGCTAAAGAGTTCCACGATCGTTATGATGCAACTGAACTGTTAAAAGAAAATGGCGTTTCTTTAGAACAAATTGTGGCTGATGTCAAACAAATTTTATCTGTTTAGTTTGATAAAATATTAAATAAATAATTCTCTCTATAAATGCAGTAGAAATCTAGTGAATTTCCGATTTCTACTGCATTATTTTAATGTCATATTTTATAAAAATATAAAAAATGTTAAAAGATTATAGATTTTTTTCGAATAGGACTATAAAAATTAGATGAAGTATTATATAATATTATCTACAGTATGTATTACAGTAGAACAAGTTTGTTGTTAATGTACAGAAATATCACAGTATTATATAAGTAAGTATTAATGAAAAGGGAGATTCTAAGACGTTGAAAAAAGTATTAACCTTAACATTAGCCGTGGCCATCGTCGCCGGTGGCTATATGTCTGAGGCTAATGGGACGGGAGAACAGCCTTCTAAGCAGGCACCGTCTATATCTGAGATAAATATATATACGCCTAAAGAACTCAATGCACGTCAAAAAGACTTAGTTGATATCGGTCGCTATACAGCGTCCGGTGATCAAGGTGCGTTGAAAAGTGCAATCGCTTCTGCTATTGAGCGAGGTACGTTGACACCGCAAGAGGTGAGTATTGCGATACGTCAACTTTACTCTGCTGCTGGTTTGAAGCAAATGAATGCAGCTTTAGCTACATTCGATCAATTGCGTGAAGAGCGCCCTGAGTTTGGTGCTGATTACGAAAAAATGGTTCCTAAGCAAACAGGACTTAGTGCTTTATTGGGGAATGGCACTAATGGGGCTGCTTTAACAAAGCAGAAGCCTGAGGACGCTAAGGAAGGGGTTCAATATAATACGTTCCGTATGAAGAAGCCGAAACCGCAAAATCGCAATCGTTCTCGCCTAGGTAAATTGGACCGTGAATTGGTCGCTGCCGCAGCTTTAGGTACGCGCGTAGGTAAAAATAATCTATTCGCTGCATCTGAAAAGAGTTTATCTGAGCTTGGCCTCAGCAAATATCAAATTGAAAATCTTGAAACTTTGATTTTCTAATACCATTTAGACCTACTTCTTCGGAGGTAGGTCTTTTTATGTTCTAAATCGTATGTAGAAAAGGGAAATATAATTGACGTTTAACGCCCCCTTTTCTATAATTAATAAGATAGGTATATGACCTGTAATAATAGATATAATTAATAATTAATATAGATGTAAGGAGAAAGTATGCGCCTTCGTAGAAAACCGTGGATTGATGAAGCTATCCACGAATATGACTCTCATATTATTTTATCTGGTCAAGAGCAGTACAAGGGTAAATGGCGTGAGTTATTTGCACATCCTGAACGACCATTATATATGGAGCTTGGTACAGGTAAGGGACGCTTTATTGCGGGTATGGCCGAAGCGTATCCAGATGCTAACTTCGTAGGATTTGAAGTGCAAATTGGGGTAATTTATTACGCAGCACAAAAATCTTTGAAGCAGAACGAGATAATGCTAAGGTATCCCTCTTTGATATCGCTGGTATTGAAGAGATTGTTGCGCCAGGTGAAGTAGATCGCTTCTATATCAACTTCTGTGATCCATGGCCTAAGGCAAAGCATGCTAAGCGTCGCCTCACATATCATACATTCCTCGATCGTTATGCTCGTCTTTTAAAAGATGGTGGTGAGGTTCACTTTAAAACTGATAACGAAGGTTTGTTTATGTTCTCTCTTGAAGAATTCAAAGAATGTGGATGGGAACTTAAAAATGTAACCTATGATTTACATAGTACAGACCTTCCAAATGTAAAAACTGAGTATGAAGAAAAGTTTAGTGCTAAAGGACAACCTATTTTCCGCTTAGAAGCAATTAAGCCAAAAGTACAAAAGGAGGCTTAACATGGAAACACCGAATAAGGGGGATAGTCGGTGGGGCTCACTCTTTAAAAATGATTTACAAGGTATGCTCTTACCTATATTACTCATCACGATTATAGGTAGTGTGAATATCTTCAGTGCCACCTATATTAGCTCTATTTACGAAAATACAGGGCTTTTAGGGTACTTTTCAAAACATATAGGTTTCCTATTTCTTTCAATGGCAATAGGTGTTATTTTATATCGGTATGATTATAGACAACTACAAAAGCCACATATGTTGCAACGCATAATGATTGCAACCCTAATAGGCATGGTGTTAGTTCTTGTGGCGGGCTCTGTCATTAATGGTGCGCGTCGGTGGATTGTTATCGGTCCCGTATCGATACAGCCGTCGGAATTTGCCAAATTAGCTGCCATAATATGGACATCCGCTAAATTGAGTACCATGAGAAAATGGGGTAAATCAAGATATAATAATCCACTCACAAACTTACAAGGTTATGTGAGTGAGCGCGTAGGTTATATGTTGCCAATGTTAGTTTGGCCTATAATCTTTGCAGTGTTAACGATCTTGCAACCAGATATGGGGACAACTGTGCTAATCTTTGGGTTCTCCTTCATATTAATTTATTTAGCAGGTTTTGATGGTCGATTCTTTGGTGGTGCTTTTGCTGTAGCTGGTGTGATAGGCTTTATTGCAGCTCGTATGTCACCGTATCGTTGGGAACGGATTCAGTCTTGGTTCGACCCTTGGCCTCATGCTCAAGATATGGGCTATCAAACGGTGCAAGGCCTTTTGGCCGTAGGTTCTGGCGGTATTCTTGGGAAGGCTTTATGCAAGGTACATCTAAGTACTTTTACTTGCCAGAAGCACACACAGACTTTGCATTCGCCGTGTGGGCTCAAGAAATGGGCTTTATCGGAGCTGTCTTTGTAGTTCTTTGGTGGCAGCCTTTACATTCTTTGGATTCCGCATTGCTAATCGATCTCGCGATGAATTTGGCAAATGGTTAGCGATGGGGATAACCTTGCTCATCAGTGGACAAGCATTATTTAACATTGCCATGGTTTGTGGCATTATGCCTGTAACAGGTGTACCTTTGCCATTTATTAGTTATGGTGGTTCCTCACTGTTGATGAACTTTATGGCTATAGGCTTGTTAGCAAGCGTTGGTCGTCGCAATGTAGAAGGTGTAAAACAAGTTGGTACTGCTGAGGCTTTGCCATCTTTACGTGAGGAAACGCAAAGCCGATTTAAACCGGCTGCTCCGAAGAGTCCTCAAAAAACGGAAATGCCTGGTCCATTCAGACCGAGAGAGACTAAAAAGCCTACTCGTAGACGACCTAGGTCTGAACGTTGATATTTAACTTATGTAGTATAAGGTGAATATATTTAGTGTGGATTTATATAGCATCTCTTAAGAGGTGCTGTATAAATGCAACGTACTTGTATTGTGTGTGAGGAGAAAAAATGAAGGATTATATTGATATCCAAGAACGCCCGTCCTGGGGTCGAATGTTGCCACTTAGTTTTCAACATTTATTTGCTATGTTTGGTTCAACTGTATTGGTACCATATTTGTTAAAAGTAGATCCGGCAACAGCTTTATTCATGAATGGTATCGGTACATTACTGTATTTGTTTGTTTGTAAAGGTAAAATCCCTGCATACCTCGGTTCTAGCTTTGCTTTCATTGCTCCTGTAGCAGGCGTATTATCTGCAGGTCTTGGTTATGAGGCTGCAAAGGGGGCCTTCGTTGTATTTGGTCTATCCTTTGTGATTTTATCTATTCTCGTTCGTTATATTGGTACTCGTTGGATTGATAAGTTATTCCCTCCAGCAGCGATGGGAGCTATCGTAGCTATTATCGGTTTGGAATTAGCGCCAGTAGCAATGAGTATGTCTGGCCTTATTGGCAATCAAGATTTAGGCATGAGCCACAGCCAAGCTATTTTTATCTCTATGTTTTCCTTAGTTGTTACCTTGCTTGGTACTGTTGTGTTCCGTGGCTTCTTAGCTGTAATCCCTGTTTTGATTGGCGTTGTTTCCGGCTATATCTTGTCTGCCTTCATGGGCGTTGTTGATTTCTCTGCTGTAGAGGCTGCTCCTTGGTTCTCTTTACCACAGTTCTATGGCATGCCTGTATTTGATATCAATGCCATTATTATGATTATGCCAGCACTCTTTGTAGTATTTGCTGAGCACGTAGGTCACTTAGTTGTAACGAGCAACATTGTATCAAAAGACTTGATGAAAGAACCAGGTCTACAACGTTCCTTGCTAGGTGATGGCCTTGCGAACATCCTTTCTGGTTTCTTTGGTGCCACACCAAATACGACATACGGTGAAAATATCGGTGTCCTCGCTATTACTCGTTGCTTTAGCGTATGGGTAATTGGTGGTGCTGCAGTTCTTGCGATGATTATCTCCTTTGTAGGTAAAGTAGCAGCTCTTATTCATGCTATTCCAGTTCCAGTTATGGGTGGTGTATCCATTCTCTTATTCGGTATCATTGCAGCATCTGGTTTGCGCATGCTTGTAGAACGCAAGGTAGATTATACAAACCCTGTTAACATGATCTTAACATCTGTTATCCTCGTTGTAGGTCTTAGCGGTGCAGAACTTGCTGTAGGTCCTGTTGTATTGAAAGGCATGGGGCTTGCTACTGTAGTAGGCATGGCAATGAGTATTATCTTATTAATTCTTCAAAAAACAGGCGTTGGTAATGACCAATTGAAAAAAACAGAAGTATAATTTAATTCAAGTCTATTAATGAAATAGTATCTTAAGATGATAACTTCTAATAGAGGACAACTTCTAATAGAGGATAACTACAACATTAAAACTTTGAACTAATATACTTTATAAACAACGACTACTGAATCAGGTGTAATCTGTGAAAGTAGTCGTTTTCATTTTTCTTTATAATTTATTCTTTATATTGTATAATGAATATATAAGTTGCATAAAATTAATTATAGAGAGGAGGGCCTATGGAGTTTTTAATTTGGATGGCTATAGGGATCGCCCTGATGGCGGTAGAACTCGTTGTACCGGGCGGTATTTTAGGACTCATCGGTTATTGTGCATTTCTTTGGGGCGTTTTTGTAGCTCTTGGAGAAGGAACGGTAGCGCTGTATGCAGTACTAGGATTAACGGCCTTACTAATTGTCCTTATCATCGTGTTCTTTAATCACTTTGAAAAGACTTGGATAGGCAAATTGTTTACCTTAGGGCAACGATCTACGACAAAAGCTGGCTATGTATCTAATGATGTATTAGATGACTTAGTTGGTAAAGAAGGCGTAGCTCATACTACACTGCGCCCTGCAGGTATTGCTAAAATTGATGGTAATTTGGTGGATGTTGTGACCGAAGGGGACTTCATCGATGCCGGTTCACCTATTGTGGTGCTTCGTGTTGTAGGCGGCCGCAATATTGTTAGAAAGCGCGATTAAGCTTTCACCACATCGTCGTATATAATGGAGGTTATTATGGATGTAGGTATTTTAGTTTTGATTCCCATTCTACTGATTGGGATTATGGTGTTCTTGTATGTTGTGCCATTAGGCCTTTGGGTATCTGCTCTTGCAGCAGGGCGTTAATGTTGGTATCTTTACACTCGTAGGTATGCGCTTGCGTCGTGTAAATCCATCCCAAATCGTAATGCCTTTGATTAAAGCTAATAAAGCAGGCCTTGATGTAAATGTAAATCAGCTAGAAGCGCATTACCTTGCAGGTGGTGACGTTGACCGCGTCGTAGATGCGTTGATCGCCGCTGAACGCGCATCTATTCCTTTGACATTTGAACGTTCCGCAGCTATTGACCTTGCAGGTCGTGACGTATTGGAAGCGGTACAAATGTCCGTTAATCCTAAAGTGATTGAAACACCAATTATCTCTGCAGTGGCAAAAAATGGTATCGAACTCAAGGTTCGTGCTCGTGTAACTGTACGTGCTAATATTGACCGCCTCGTTGGTGGTGCTGGTGAAGCGACAATCATCGCCCGTGTTGGTGAAGGTATTGTAACAACTGTAGGTTCCTCTGAAGAGCACACAGATGTACTAGAAAATCCAGATCACATCTCTCGTACTGTATTGGGTAAAGGTCTTGATGCGGGTACTGCATTCGAAATCTTGTCCATCGATATTGCTGACGTAGACGTAGGACGTAACATCGGTGCTCAATTGCAAACAGATCAAGCGGAAGCAGATAAGAAATCGCTCAAGCTCGTGCGGAAGAGCGTCGTGCTATGGCTGTTGCGACAGAACAAGAAATGCGTGCGAAAACACAAGACATGCAAGCTAAGGTTGTGGAAGCACAAGCTGAAGTTCCTAAAGCATTGGCAGAAGCTTTCAGAAACGGTAATCTTGGTGTTATGGATTACTACAATATGAACAATATTATTGCAGACACTAAAATGCGTGAAAACTTAGCAGATAGTGAATAGGAGTAGCTATGGACTCTATTTTGTCTTCTGTGCTATCTATCTTTTCGCATAACCCTATATTTGTTCTAGGTATCATCGCGTATATTGCTTTTTCGATTATAAAAAGTAAGAATACAGAAGAGTCTGATGACTATGATAACTATGAAAGTTCGAGTTATGGCCAGACTTGGGAGGATATGGAGCGTGAATATGGTATCTCCATAGAGAAAAAGCCTGTAGAACCTTCACCTGAGGATTTGTTGTATGATGATGATTTTTATCGTGAAATCTTCAAAAATAGACCGATTGAAAATCAGCATCCTGAGGCCCCTTTACGAAAAAAGGGTGGAAGACTGTTTCAATATGATGATACGGAGACATCTGATAAACATGTTGAAGTGGATCCAAGTAATGATAAAACTCAAACAGTTTTAGCTTCCGAGGATCATTACGATGAAGCGTCTACAACGCAACAAGGTACTCATGGTTCATCCAAGAAAACCTCAATTAAATCAACTAGCTTTAGTACTAATACAACTCGTTCGGCTCGAGAGTCTGTTACAGGTCCTTCTTTAAATGAGCGATTAGCTGAGTTTAAACGAGATAAAGCATCTAAAGAGGGTCGTGTTCTTCTTGAGAATGTAGGTGTCACAACTGCCCCAGCTGTAACTTCAACACGTAAACGAAAAGCTAATCATGCCTTGAAAAGAGGGGATGAAGTGGTCTATTATTTTAGGCAAGCCAAAAGCTCTAGAGCGGAGATATCGCTAATTAGAATACTAACAATAAGCTCTACTAGAAGGTTGTTAGGCCATAGAATATGAATGGTTTATGCCCGAGATATTGTGATAGCAACTAGAAATTACACTCTATCGTATGTGGTGCATATAATTACATATGGAAAGAGGTTCCTATTGGTCACTATGTGACTATTAGGAACCTTTTTTGTATTGTTTTTTCTTGATGGAGCTTTCACAATAATAGAGAAGGGAGTTCGTCTATAAGGAAAGGTGATATTATGTATCGTAATGTGCGCGTTATACCTAGACAGCTATTGGAACAACTATATGTAGAGAAACAGTGGAGTGTTAGAGAGGTAGCAGAGTATTTTCAGTGTAGTGTAGACACTATTATGCGACGCATGAAGCAGTATGACATTGAGCGAAGACCTTTGAAAAAGGATATCAATATGGTTCATGTACAAGCTCTATACGAAACTGGTAAGTGGTCTCTACACTCGTTAGCAAAGCGTTATGATGTGTCTATTACGACAATGGCAAGCCGTATGAAGGAATATGGACTGGCTTGTCAACGATCCACGAAGAATGTATCTATCGATCCAGTACGTATTTGTAGGGCTTATAAAAGTGGAAATACTTCGGATTCTATTGCTCGCATGTACGGCATATCCCGATGGAAAGTACATCATGTGTTGAGGCATATGGGAATGTGTACAACACTGAAGGTACAAAATCATCGAAAGGTAGAAGAGATGGCTTACTTATATATTCATCATCATATGAGTACCGATGACATAGGTTTAGCTTATGGTATACGAGGATCTACGGTGGCTATTTATTTACGGGAACAAGGCATAGAAATTCGTACCAATACTTTACAGTTAGATGAAAATAACATAAAAAACCTACGAGCAAAAGGGTATGGTGTTGCTAAAATAGCGCAGATAATGGGGTGCTCTGCTTCTGCGGTTAGAAAGCGACTAACTATGAAAAAATATATCTCTCCTTGATGTAGTGTAGTAGATACTATATACTTAAATTTATACAATGATGGGAGGAATATTATGTTCGAAATTATCTCTGCTTTAATACCGTTTTTCTTACTTGGCATAGTTGCCGCTGGTTTATCCCGTGTATCTGGGGTGGCCTTATCAATGATTATAGTACCAACTCTATTGATTTGGGGTGCTAATGCCATTGATGTCATCGCTTTCATGTTGCTCTTTGTAGTGTATAACAACTTTACAATGGAGACACAAGACGTTCGTTTAGATTATAAAGATCTTGTATTATTCCCTAAATGGCGCTTGTGCATTCCCTTTATTTTGACTATTATTACAGCCTACTTTGCACCGGCTGCGGGCATTGCAGTCTTTATGGCTTGCTTTGTATTAGAACTATTGGCTACCGTGTATAAACGGATTCCTGAAAATAAACGTCCTCGTTTACACCGCGTTATCGTTACATCAGTTTTAAGTGCTGTTGTGACGGCTGTAGGTGCTTATGCAGGTCCAAAAATTCCTAGCGAATACTACTTCATCTGTGCTGGTTTAGCAATCTTAGTTATTACAGGCTTTGCATGGTATGTAGGTAACCATCGAGATGCTTTTAGAGGTGCGTGGGAAACAATTTGGGCTGACTTTAATCTATTCTTGGGTATGTTTGGTGTAGAAGCATCTTATTATCCAGCAGCGCTAACTCGTTCTATTCCAAATCCAATGGATCGTATGCTACCAATGATTACTGTAGTAGGTGGTTATGCAGGTCTCATGGTGGTGTTTGGGCTGTATAATATCTTCTCCATACCATCCTTGATTACTGCTATTGGTGCGGCTATCGGTATTCGTCTATTTGGTTTGTACGAGTTTCCACGTCATGGCAGCTTCTCCTACTTGGCTATTGGCTTTGCTGTAGCTGCTGTTGTGTGCTTGTATCTCGTATCTCCAACACCAGTAGGTTTTGATTATATCAATACATTGGTATCTCAACCTATCGTTCAATAATGGTTGCTCCTATAGTCGTTGCTATATCATTTTGGTAATATTGCTAATGTCTCACATGGTAGATAATTGAATTTGAATATGTGACATAGTTCATATATTGTGTTGAAAGTTGAGTCCATACTAGATTATGAAAGGAGTTGATGCTCTGTGGCAGAAACAATTGAAACGAGACCATTTCCGCCATTCTTACCAAAGAATACGACGGTAATGATGATGGGAACATTCCCACCAACTTCCGAAAAGCGTTCTATGGAATTTCATTATCCTAACTTTCAAAATGATATGTGGCGCGTGTATGGCTTAGTATTCTTTGACGATAAGGAACACTTTAGAAAAGGTGAGGAAAAAGCCTTTGATGCGGATAAGATCAAAGCGTTCTTATCTGAAGCGGGGATTGCTTCTTGTCCTACTGTTTTGAAAGCTATACGCGAAAAGGGCAATGCATCGGATGCATTTCTTAAGGTCGTTGAACCTGTACCGCTTGCAGAGGTATTGGACCGAATTCCACACTGTAAACATATTGGTACCACAGGTGGTAAGGCCACAGAAATTTTGTTAAGCCTTTTGCCAGAAAAGGTTAAACTACCTAAAACAGGGGAGACAATTCCCTTTGTGTTTAACGGTCGTGAATTGACGTTAACACGATTGCCATCTACATCTCGTGCATATCCATTAAGCCTTGCCAAAAAGGCTGAAGCCTATAAAAATTTCTTTAAGGCTTGTGGATTACAAACGAAATAATCTTGATAAGTAAACTAATTTAATATGTATAAATAACACCTTTGTTGTTATATTGTATTTTTAATGATGCCATATAAACAGTCAAAGGTGTTTTTATTATCAAAAATTAATGTGAATTAGAAAAATGGATATAACTATATTATGATTGGCTATGTATATATTGTTATAAATAAAATTAATGATGCATATAACATTTTAATTCTTGATTTTTAGAGTGAGAGGTTTATAATTAATCGTTGTTGCAAATGGTTGACAATAGTTTAAGAAAATGGAGTTGATATTATGGATAAGGCTAAAGAGGCCTTATGGACAAGATCCTTTGTCCTTGATACTTTGATTAATTTCTTAGTATTTTTGATTTATTATTTATTAATCGTTATTATTGCGGTAGTAGCAAAGGATAATCTTCATGCCACAGCAAGTCAAGCTGGCTTGGCCGTTGGTATTTATATTATTGGTACTGTTGTTGCTCGTTTGTTAGCCGGGCGGTTTATTAGTATTTTAGGTTGTCGTAAGATGTTGTACTTAGGTTTGTTGATTTACTTAATTTCAACAGCTATGTACTTCTACACACCTAATTTATTGATGCTCGACAGTGTTCGTTTCTTAAATGGTTTTGCTTATGGTATTACATCTACAGCTACAAGTACAATCGTAGCCGCCATTATTCCAATGTCACGTCGTGGTGAAGGGATTAACTACTATGGTTTGTCTACATCTCTTGCCGCTGCAGTAGGTCCATTTTTAGGTATTTTGATGCTTCATAGCCTTGGCTATGACTTTATCATCGCCTTCTGTGTTGCTCTTATCATCCTTTGTGGTATCGGTTCCGTTATCATGAAATTTAATGAACCTAAGCTCGATATTGATTCTGAAGAACATAAAGGTATTAAAATTTCCGATTATATCGAACCACGTATGAATTCTATTAGTCTTGTTTCTATACTAGTAGGTTTTGCATACTCTGGTGTTATTGGTTTTATGGCAGCTTATACAAAAGATTTAAACCTTATCTTAGCAGGTACATTCTTCTTCGTTGTATATGCTGTAGTTATTACGATAACAAGACCATTACTTGGTATTGTATTTGATATGAAAGGGGAAAACTTCGTTCTTTACCCTTGCTTCATATCTTTAGCACTTGGTATTTTCTTGTTGTCTATCGCTCACTCTACATGGCTTATACTCTTATCTGCTGTGTTTGTTGGTCTTGGTTACGGTACATTTATGTCAAACGGCCAAGCAGTAACTGTTAAAATCGTTCCTGTTCACCGCATTGGTGTTGCCACATCTACATACTTCATTGCCTTGGATATGGGCTTAGGTTTTGGTCCATACATTTTAGGTGCTATTAAAGAGGTTGTTGGTTATACAAGTATGTTCCATGTTACTGTTGTAGTAGCACTTCTTGCATTCGTTGCTTATTATTTCCTCTATGGCCGTTATGTAGGTACTGAAAAAGATCTTTCTTTGAAAGCTCGCGCTGAAGAAGAACAAATCAGAAATCGTAAACGTAATGGAAAATTAGCATAATATTAGCTATATTTCTTACAATCACATAACATATAAAAAGGACTATACGAGATATCTCATATAGTCCTTTTTATTGTTAAGGTATCTTAGTATTTCATTGTATTCTATACTACTAGTTTAGTATTTAAATATCCTTCAAATGCCATCTAGTAATATAGGTGCATGAGAAGTTACATCGTAACCTATTATTTCTCAATATTAACGATGTTTACGATAATTTCTACGGCTTTTTTCATGTCATCAATACATGCGAATTCGTGACGACCATGTAGGTTTTCTACGCCAGTAAAGATATTAGGGGTAGGGATGCCCATGAAAGAAATTTTAGAACCATCTGTACCGCCACGGATAGGGTCGCAAATAGGAGTAATCCCTGCTTTTTCCATAGCTGCTTTAGCTACGTTAACGCATTCCATGTTGTCTTTGATGATATCGTACATATTGTAATATTGATCTTTTACGGATACTTCACATACTTCGCGGCCATAGATTTCGTTTAATGTTTGACCCGCTTGTAAGAAGAATGCTTTTTTCGCTTCGAACAATTCTTTGTCATGGTCGCGGATGATGTAGTTCATTTTACCAGTATCTACTTGTGTTTCCATGCTCATGAGCATAAAGAAACCTTGACGACCACATGTGTGTTCAGGAACGGCAGCACCTGGTAATAGGGCATCAAATTGCATTGCTAATTTAGCACAGTTAATCATAATGCCTTTGGCAGTGCCTGTATGAACAGATACACCTTAAGGGTTACTGTACCGCCAGCAGCATTGAATGTTTCGTATTCAAGTTGACCAAGGCTTTCACCATCAATCGTATAAGCAAAATCAACAGGAAATTCTTTGACATCAAAGTGATCTGCACCGGTACCGATTTCTTCATCTGGGCCAAAGGCACACATGATTTTACCATGCTTGATTTCTGGATGAGCAACGAGGTAGGCAAGGGCTTCCATAATTTCACAGATACCAGCCTTATCATCGCCGCCGAGAAGGGTGAGACCATCTGTGACAACTAAGGATTTACCGATGTAATTTTTTAGATTAGGGAAATCTGCACGACGTGTGAAGATTTGATGTTCTTCGTTGAGGCAAATATCGCTACCATCATAGTTTTCTACAATGCGAGGCTTAATATTTTCTGCGTTGTAATCAGCTGTATCCATATGAGCGATGAAGCCTATAGCAGGTGCTTTTTCATCTGTATTAGCATTTAATGTGCCAATAACAAAACCATTTTCACGGTTGTAAATAACTTCATCTAAACCGATTGCTTTTAAATCAGGAACGAGCACATTAGTAGCAAAGTCTACTTGAGTTTGAGTACTTGGAATGGTTGTACTTTCCTCGTTAGACCGTGTATTTATGCTTGTATAGCGTACAAAACGTTCGACCATTGATTCCATAATGAGCCTCCTCGTAAGTAAACATACATCTTATACATACTGGTATAAAATACTGTATATAATAGAGATTCTTAATATACCTTTCATTGTAGAACAGAGGGCGGTGAAAATGCAAAATAAATATTTATGGAACGTGTGATATTTTTATTCGCATAATGCATAGAAAACCATTGAACCATATATAGTGCCGTGTTAGTATAAAAGGTGAATAGTTATACGTTTGTACATTTTTCTGTGAGGAGGTTTTACCATGTCGGACGAAACTCGTTCTATTCCGCCCGTAGAACCCGTATTGGATCCTAAGAAGGATTACGTAGAGATTAACTCGTATGTAGTATTCTGGGGCCTATTCTATGCGGCAATTTTTCACACTGGCTGTAGGTTATTTATGTTTGAAAAATTGGTCAAACAGTAGATGCCTTTGCTCCAGTATCTGTACTTGCTATGGGTACAGCAGTTATTTTGAAACGGCAAAAATGCTTTTTGCCGAAACGGTTCACATTCAGGCTATCGCTAGTTCTAGTACGAACACATTAGCTGGTGCGATGTTCTTCTTACCAGCTCTATACATTTGGAATGTTACAGATGTATCCTTTGTACAGATGGCGATTCCTATCATCCTTGGTGGCGTACTAGGTGTTCTATTATGCGTTATGTTCCGTCGCTACTTTGTTGAGGAAATGCATTATGTGTATCCGTTCCCAAGTGGTCGTGCTGCTGCTGAAGTACTAATGAGTAATGAAGGTAGTAAAGCGAAACTTATGCTTGGTTCTGGTCTTATTGCTCTTGTATATGACTTTATTCTTAACAGCCTTGGTTGGTGGGAAGAGGTTATCCGTACTACCGCATTTAAATGGGGCACTGCTTTGGCAGATCAAACTAAGTTAAATGCTGCTGTAGATACAGATGCTGCATTGCTTGGCCTTGGTTACTTCACAGGCTTGCGTTATGCAGCTATTATCGCAGCTGGTTCCTTCTTCTCTTGGTTCGTATGTATTCCAATCGTATACTATTTAGCTCCGGAACATATCATGCAAATCAATGGGCATGCAGTTCCACTTGCAGAAGCTCCAATTCGTAAAGTATTCTTAGACTATGTTCGTCATATTGGTATCGGTATGCTTGCTATGGCAGGTATCATCGGCTTGCTCAATATGTCCAAAGTCGTAGCTAGTGTTGTTAAGAATGCAGTGCTTGATATTTTCAGTTCCAAAACCGTTGATGTTAACTTGCTTCGTACACAACGCGACGTGCCTACATCTTGGATTGGTGCTGGCATCTTATTATGTACAGTTCTATTTGCAGCATATTTCCACTTTATGTATGCTGAAAGCTTCTCCCAAACAATCGTAGCATTCTTAATCGTTCTAATTATGTCTTTCTTATTATCTGTAGTAGGTATCAGCTCCATTGCTTATACAGGTACAGAACCAGTATCTGGTATGACAATCTTCATGATTATCATCTCCGCTGTATGCTTAACAGCTGCAGGTATGACTGGTAAAGTAGGTATGATTGCAGTCCTAATGATGGCTTCCTTCATCGGTACAACTATCGGTATGGCTGGTAACTTCATGTCTGAGCTTAAAGTGGCTCATATGACAGGTGCTACACCTAAGAAAATGGAACAATGGCAAATCGTTGGTACCATTCTTTGTGCCGTACTTTCTGTAGGCGTTATGATCCTCTTGAACGATGCATATGGCTTTGTAGGGGACCATGCATTAAATGCTCCACAAGCGAATGCTATGGCTGCTATCATTGAACCAATGATGACTGGTGGTAGTGCTCAATGGCCTCTATACATGGCTGGTGCATTATTCGCTATTATCTTGTGGATGGTAAAAGTTCCACCATTGGCATTTGCACTTGGTACGTACTTGCCAATGGAAATCAACACACCATTACTTATCGGTGGTCTAATTGCATACTTCGTACAAAATAGTACAAAAGATAAAGAATTGGCAGATCTTCGCTTCTCTAAAGGTAGCACAATTGCATCTGGTCTCGTAGCTGGTGGTGCCATTGGTTCTTTATTCAGTGCTGTACTTCGTATTGCAGGTGTTGATGTATTCGCTCAAGACTGGGTTGAAACACCGGAAGCAACATACCTCAGTATTGTAATGTACTTATTACTTTGTGTATTCTTGTACAAAGTAGCTATGTACGTAAAAGCTAAAAAAGCTAAATAATGTGAGTATGATAGCTTTTCAATGAAGTAAAAATGCTATCTATTCTATAAAATGCTAGGAATTCTCCTCCCTGGAGATGGCCGCCTTCATCAAGTTAGGGTTTAGCTTGGTGAAGGCGGCCTTTTTGTAATTATGACTATTTAGGTTTTCTAGATAAATAGTATGTTTGATATAACCTTAAGCTATGTTTGGGTAATACCTATTGATATAGTCGGATTAATTGACCCTAACTATATCGAATGTTATGATTATACTAGAATACCTTTATAGGTATTATTTTTATTATGCTCATACTGTAAGTATAGATATATTCATTCGTGTACAGAAAGAAAACTTTACATAGAACTGTAAGGTTAGAGTAAGGTCAATTATGAAATTTAAGAAAATAGCAGCTCTTTTAGGGGCTTTACCATTGCTAGTAGCTTGTTTATTGCTGGTTGTGGTAATACAGGTAATAGTCAAAAAACATGGCGCGTTGGTACAGATGCAACCTATGCACCATTTGGATTTAAAGACAAAGATAGCGGTAAGTTGGCTGGCTTTGATGTTGATATCATTAATGCTATCGCAAAGGAAGAGGGCATTGAAGCAGATGTTCAAAACTTGAACTTTGATGCACTTTTACCAGCACTACAAAGTAATACAATCGATATTGCTATTTCGGATATGACTATTTCCGAAGAACGTGCCAAGTCTGTAGATTTTAGTAAACCCTACTATATTGCAGGTAATGGCCTCGTTGTAAATGCCGATAATACTAATATCAATAGCTTTAAGGATTTAGAAGGTAAGCGCATTGGTGTATCTATCGGATCTACTGGTGCAGAAATTGCTAGTAAGATCCCTAATGCCGATGTGCGTCAATTCAACCTCATCGTCGATGCGTTCTTAGAATTGCAAAATAGAGGTGTAGATGTAGTTATTAATGATACACCAGTAAACGAATATTATGTTAACGGCAAGGGCAAAGGTATCGCAAAGGTTACTGGAGAGGACTATGATGCGGCGCCGCTTGGTATTGCTGTAAAGAAAGGCAATACAGAGCTTCTTAATAAAGTTAACGATGGTTTAGCTAAGATTAAAGCCAATGGCAAATATGCGGAGATTTATAAAAAAATGGTTTGGTAAAGAGCCACCAACAGAGGATTTAAAATAGTTTGTAGATAGTACCAAAACGTATTATTTGTTATAATACGTTTTAGTAAAACCCTCAAATGGTATGAGGTAGTATAGAATAGGTGATATGATGGTTAAGCGATGTGCATTTTTAGATATAATTAAAGAGAAGGGCGCCCTCGTTTTAGATGGTGGGTTAGGATCAGAGTTAGAGCGTTATGGCTGTAACCTTCAGCATAAATTATGGTCTGCTAAGATTCTTATGGACCAACCGGATATCATCAAAAAAATACATATTTCGTACTTAGCGGCTGGGGCGGATATCATTCAAAGTTCTGGGTATCAAGCAACGGTAGCTGGCTTTAAAGGCCTAGGATTTGGTACGGAAGAGGCTATTGAACTTGTAAAATTATCTGTTCGCTTGGCAGTACAAGCTCGCAATGAGTTTGTAGAGGCTAAGGCGAGTGGGGCACTTACATTGCGTGGTATTACACTGGGAGAAGAGACCCCAAATGGTATTAGATATTTTTCTGAAGGTGCATTGCCTAAACCACTGGTAGCGGCCTCTGTAGGCCCATATGGAGCTTTTTTGGCGGATGGCTCTGAGTACCGTGGATATCCTGGTGTACAAACTGAATATCTTGAGGTATTCCATATTCCTCGGCTAGCATTATTCTGTGAAGAAAATCCTGATATACTATCTTTTGAAACAATACCGTCTTATGATGAAGCCATTGCCATTGCTCGAGCTATGTCTGATCCATATACATCGCGAGGGATTCCTGGTTGGATTGCTTTCTCTTGTAAGGATGAACATCATGTTTCTAGTGGGGAAACTATCATTAAATGTGCAGAAATGATCGATAAGGTTAGACCTATAACTGGTATTGGCATCAATTGTACGAAACCAGAGTATGTAGAGTCCTTGATTAAGGATATTCGTACAGTCACTGATAAACCGATTGCTGTATACCCTAATCTTGGTGAAAGCTATGATAGTGAAACTAAGACCTGGTATGGTGACCCTGCATCATTTGTAGATTATGTTGATGTATGGCGTCATGCTGGGGCAGATATCATAGGTGGTTGTTGTAGAACAACACCTGAAATCATTAGAGATATAGCTAGAAAAATTCATAAATAGTAATATAAACTAATGATATAAATAAAGAAGGCTATCGATGTTAAGTCGATAGCCTTCTTCTTTTTAGCCGTTTGGCAGTAGTAAAATGTAATACTTTAAAGTTTGATATAAGAGATATAAAAAGAGGTGATACATTAGGTATCACCTCTTAATGTTAGATAATAAAAAAAGCAGTGCATAAGCACTGCTTTTTACTATGGCGGAGAGACAGGGATTTGAACCCTGGGTACGGGATAACCGCACACATGATTTCCAATCATGCTCCTTCAGCCGCTCGGACACCTCTCCATGTATTCTGTTGTGTAACAGGTACTTGTATAGTATATGAAAAAGATAGATTTATGTCAAGCGAAAAATAGTGAAATTATTGAACTTTCATAAGACTTTTAAAGTATAAGAAAAAGCCGCCTTTTCCAGGCGGCTTTGGGTGTTAGTATTATAATACTTCTTTGATTTCAGCTGCATCGATGGATGCTTTGATATCGTCTGCCATTTTTTCGATTTTTGGAAGATCTTCTGCTTTTAAAGAGGATTTGATATCAAGTGGTTCGGATACGATTTCAATGTCTTTGAAGTCGTTTTCGAAGTGAGCAACCATTGTTTTCATTGCAGCAGATGCCCAAGAGTGGTTACCGATGATAGATACCTTATGGTTTTGGAAGTTAAGAGCTTTTAACTCGTGGATGAGGTTTTCCATTGTAAGGTATAGGTTCAAATTGTATGTAGGAGCGATTGTTACCAAGTTCGTGTATTTCCAAGCATCAGAGATGATGTAGGATGCATTAGTTTTGGAAACATCATAGATTTTGATATCTGTAATACCACGTTTGGATAATTGTTTAGCCAATTGTTGTGCAATGTCACGAGTGTTACCATACATAGAACCGAAGGCGATAACAACGCCTTTTTTCTCAGCTGTATAGTTGGACCAGTGCAAGTATTTGTGCAAGATGTATTGAATTGTTTCAGGTGTACGCCAGATTGGACCATGAAGTGGAGCAATGCGTTTAATATCAAGACCAGAAACTTTGCGAATTGCATTTTGTACTTGAGGACCGTATTTACCAACGATATTTGTATAGTAACGACGAGCTTCTTCTTCATATGTAGCAATGAAATCTGTTTGGTCCGCAAAGATGTTACCATTAACTGTACCAAATGTACCGAAAGCATCTGCAGAGAACAATGTGCCTGTAGATTTTTCATAAGTACAAGTTACTTCTGGCCAGTGAACCATAGGCATAGTGTAGGAAACAAGAGTATGTTTACCTAGGCAAATTTCATCGCCCTCTTTAACTGTGTAATATTGGTCAGGTTTTGGAGTGTTGTAGAATTGTTCAAACATGCGGAATGTTGTAGCGTTACCAACCATTTTACAGTTTGGATAGCGTTCCAATGTGTCTAACAATGTTTGGCAATGATCTGGTTCCATATGGTTTACAATGATGTAATCAAGGTCGCGACCATTCAAAAGATGAGTCAAGTTGTCAAAGTATTCTTCGCGAATTTCTGCATCAACAGAGTCTACAACACAAGTTTTTTCATCATCGATGAAATAGCTGTTATAGCTAACACCATTTGGAATAGGGAATAAGTTTTCAAAACGTTCTGTAGTCCAGTCATTACTACCAATCCAGTAGATATTATGGGTCATTTTCTGAGCACAATGCATAATAAAATCCTTTCTTAACTCACATTTGTTATGTATAGGTTTACACGAATTCTCATGTTCGTAAATATATCATCAACTTATAATACTAATATTTTCGAAAAAAATCAATATTGAAAAGCCTACCCCAAGGAGTAGGCTTTCACCTGAAAGAATAGTCATAAATTATTTGAAGTATTTTACACCAGATGTAAAGATTGGCATCTCTAATTGACCAGGAATATTTTTGCTAATTCCTGTGCCACAGCGTTCGGAGTGTGCCATTTTACCAAATACGCGACCATCAGGACTATAAATACCTTCGATAGCAGCTACAGATTGGTTAGGGTTGAAGCGGCTATCCATGGATGCAATACCATCAAAGTCTACATATTGTGTAGCAATTTGACCAGTTTTATTGAATTCCAATACTTGTTGAGGGGATGCAATGAAGCGACCTTCACCGTGAGAGATAGGTACAGTGTAGATTTCGCCTGCTTTAGCATCGCTCATCCAAGGAGATTTTGTAGAAATAACTTTAGTGTTAACCATACGAGACAAGTGACGACCAATTGTGTTGTACGTCAAAGTAGGATGGTCAGCAGTTAAGGTTTCAATATGACCACCTGGCAACAAGCCTAATTTGATAAGTGCTTGGAAAGCCGTTACAAATACCAAGTACAAGGCCATCTTGTTTGTACAAGAGATTTTCTAGGCCTTCAGCTAGGTATGGATTACGGAAGAGGGTAGCCATAAATTTGCCAGAACCATCTGGTTCATCGCCAGCACTGAAACCACCAGGGAACATAAGAATTTGAGATTCTGCTAATTTAGCTTTGATTACGTCGATAGATTCTTTTAATTGTTCTGGTGTTTGATTCCGAATGACTACAATATCTGTTTCGGCCCCAGCTCGTTCGAAGGCACGAGCCGCATCAAATTCGCAGTTTGTACCAGGGAATACGGGGATGAGAACCTTTGGTTTGGCACCTAAGGATGTACTGCGAGGTTTAGCGTGTTGATCATGGATGTACGCTACTGCTTCTCCAGAGCCATTTGGAGCATGCATAGGGAATATATCGTTGAGTGGAGCTTCATAAGTTGCTTGGATCTCCTTGAGTGATACGGATTGATCCGCCCATTCAATAACTGGATTTGCTTGTGTTACACCGATTACTTTTTAAACCTGGTAACTCTAAGAGATAGTTAACAGCTTTTAATATCTACCTCTACGATAAATGCACCAAGAGCAGGTTGGAAAATACCTCGTTCAGCATATTTATCGAATTTAACACCAATATTATTGCCGAGGGCCATTTTTTGTGACAGCTTCAGGGATGCCACCTTGGTCAACTACATAAGCAGAGTAAATACGACCTTTTTTTCAATTTGTTCTTGCAAGGTATCGCAATTTTCTTTGAAACGATCCCAATCTGGAGTGTCGTCGTACATGCGAGGCACATCGAAGAATACGAGGCGATGATCTACGCCTTTAAGGTCCTGACTTACGATATTGTCTACATGAGCTGTACCAACTGCAAAGGATACGAGCGTAGGAGGAACTGTAAGGTCCATAAATGTACCGCTCATAGAGTCTTTGCCACCAATAGCGCCAATTTCAAGTTCTTTTTGTGCTTTATAAGCACCGAGAAGGGCTGCTACAGGTTTGCCCCAAGATTCCTTAGAGTTAAGGCGTTCAAAGTACTCTTGTAATGTTAGGTATGCATCTTCACGGCGACCGCCAAGAGCTACTAATTTTGCGACAGATAAAAGTACAGCATATTGTGCGCCATGGTACGGGCTCCAGTCGGATAACTCAGGTACAAAGCCGTGAGTCATAATACTAGCTGTAGTAGTTTCACCATTTAATACAGGTAATTTTGCGACCATACCTTGAGTAGGTGTCTTTTGGAACTTACCACCGAATGGCATGAGTACTGTATTAGCACCAACTGTACTATCAAAGCGCTCTGCTAAACCTTGTTGAGAGGCTGTATTTAAATCGGATACGGCTGCAAGCCATTTTTCTTTAAAGTTATCTGCACTAGAAGAACCACGTAAGAAGTAAGAGCGATCCGCTGGAGCTGTTACTATAACTTCTTGCTGTTGGCTTGCGCCATTTGTATTTAAGAAGTCGCGGCTAATATCTACAATTGTTTCGCCATTCCAGTTTATGATTAGACGATTTGTATCAGTTACATCTGCTACAACTGTACATTCTAAGTTTTCTTCGTCGCAATATGCTTTAAATGCATCTACATCGGTAGCGGAGATAACGCAAGCCATACGTTCTTGAGATTCAGAAATCGCCAATTCTGTACCATCAAGGCCAGCGTATTTTTTAGGCACTAAATCAAGGTTAATAGTTACGCCATCTGTTAATTCACCGATAGCAACGGATACACCGCCAGCACCAAAGTCATTACAACGTTTGATAAGGGTAGTTACTTCACCACGACGAAAGAGACGTTGAATTTTGCGTTCCGTAAGGGCGTTGCCTTTTTGTACCTCGGCACCACATGTAGAAAGGGATTCTATTGTGTGCTCTTTAGAGGAACCGGTAGCACCACCACAACCATCGCGACCAGTTTTACCACCAAGTAATACTACAATATCGCCTGGAACTGGTACTTCGCGGCGTACTTGATTACGTGGAGCTGCACCGATAACAGCGCCAATTTCCATGCGTTTTGCTACGTAGCCAGGATGGTAATATTCTTTTACTTCACCTGTAGCAAGACCGATTTGATTGCCGTAAGAGGAATAGCCACGAGCTGCTTCTTGAGTGATTTTCTTTTGTGGTAATTTACCTTCTAATGTATCTTCAAGACTCGTATGTGGATTGCCAGAGCCCGTGATGCGCATTGCTTGGTATACATAGGCGCGGCCGCTCAATGGATCGCGGATACAGCCTCCTAAGCAGGTAGCAGCACCGCCGAATGGTTCGATTTCAGTAGGGTGGTTATGGGTTTCATTTTTGAATAATAACAACCATTCTTCAGTTTTTCCGTCTACATCGACAGGAACGATTATAGTACATGCATTGATTTCATCGGATTCATCAAGATTTGTTAAACCACCAGCATGGCGCAATTCTTTTACGGCTAGTGTAGCCATGTCCATGAGGGAACGCGCTTTTTTCTTAGTTGTATAGAGCTCAGTACGACCTTCCATGTATTCTTCGAGGGCTTCTTCAATTGGGCCTGTGAAGCGACTCGCTTCGATAGAGATATCTGTTAACTCTGTCGTAAATGTGGTGTGACGGCAGTGGTCGGACCAATATGTATCGAAGAGGCGAATTTCTGTAATCGTAGGATCCCGGTGTTCTACCTCTGCATATTGTTGTCTAATCATTTGAAGGTCCGCTAATGTCATAGCAAGACCATAGTTTTTGATAAGTCCTTCTAACTCAGCATCGCTCATTGTCGTAAAGCCATCGATAGTTGCCACTGGTTTTGGGTCCTCTAAATTGAGAGCCAAAGTGTTAGGTAATTCAAGGCTTGCTTCACGGGAATCAACAGGGTTAATGTAGTATGCTTTGATGGCATTTTCTTGTTCTTTTGTGAAAGTACCTTCGATAGCAAATACACGGGCACAGCGAACAATATGGCCAGATGTAAGGGTTAGCATAGAAATACATTGCTCAGCACTATCGGCGCGTTGATCGTATTGACCTGGTACATATTCAACAGCGAATACGAAACCTTGTACAGCTGGAAGTTCTTCTAACACTGTATCCACAGGAGGCTCGGAGAAGATAAGATTTTTTGCAGCCTCTAAATCTTTTGCATCTACATGTTCGATATCATATCGCTCGTAGATGGTTACTCCTGTAGCAGGCATAGATAATTCCTGTTGTAAGGTTTGTAACATGCGTTGTGCTTCTTGGTTGAAAGATTCTCGTTTTGTTACGAATAATCGTTGTATAGCCATTGTAGCCTCCTGTAATGTATATAATTCCCTGTGGGATATTGACAAATTAAGTATAGTCGGTCTAGACTTATAAGTAAAGATAATCTTACTTATGAAAAGATTAGAAATGCTAATAAATATGAAAGGTTCATGAAGGTCATAGGACCTGGCTTTCATGAAGATTTCTACATATTCATTATATATTGAGAGTCTATAATTATAATATAGTAAATGATATGTATATTTAAAGTAAGACACTATTATTAGTATATAACAGAGGTGAATAAAATGGCAGTATCTGCAGATTTATATAGAACCTTTTTAGGGGTAGGCTTATATTTGTCCTTTTCCCGTGCCGCAAAAGAGTTAGGCGTTTCTCAATCCGCTATCAGCCAAAGTATTAAGCAATTAGAAGGTGAACTTAATATGCCTCTTTTTGTACGTACTACAAAATCTGTAGGATTCACGCCTGAAGGTAAAGAGTTGTTTGATACGGTAGCTAAAGCGTTCTCCATCCTTGATAATGGGGTGACTCAATTACAAGAACGTGTTAGCCAAGCTTATGAAAGTTTAAACCTTGCTGCTACAGATACATTATGTCGCCATTTCTTATTACCATATTTCCATAAATGGCAATTACAAGAAAGTGAAATCGGATTGCATATTATTAATCGTCCATCCCCTGATTGCGTAGAGTTGGTACTCAATAAAGAGGCTCAGTTAGCGGTGGTTAATGATTATGAAGGCTTGCGTGATAATCCTCAATTAGAGGTCACTACATTGGCTACAATTCAAGATGTATTTGTTGGTGGCCCTGACTATAAAGGGGCAGGGTTCTTTGATCAAGGTCGCTTGCTTAACGAGCCTATCTTATTATTACATAAGGGCTCTGCAAGCCGTACCTTCTTTGATGAAGTAACACATGGCGCATGCCGTAAACCGCGTTTTGAACTTGGTAGCGTCGATGTATTGCTCGATCTTGTAGAAATTAATATGGGCATTTCCATGTTGCCTAACCATGTAGTGCAACAAAAGATGCAAGAAGGCTCCATCGTGCGTATCGATACAGATATTCCTGTACCGACCCGTGATATTGTACTTGTCCGTTCTCGTTTGGTACCTCAATCTGAAGGGGCTGCGCGCTTCACATCCTTGCTTATTAATCGTGAAAGCACTCGTGATAAGGTCTTATAATTATAAGACACACTTTTTGAGAAATTTCAGAAAGTGTGTCTTTTTATATTTTTGACTAGTCTTATCTGTGCTATATTATATTGTTATAAACCTGTTGAATTTTATAATTCAGAGTTGCAAGTTTTTAAGTCTCTTTGATAGTTATTGTATTAGTCATATTGTTAAGGCTTTTACTTGATATAGGTTGACCCTAAGGGGTTATTTACGTTAAAATTTAAAGATAGTTATACTGCGGAGGTAAGAGCACATGGAATTATTAAAACAACGCATTCGTGAAGAGGGGATTGTCCTCAATAATCGCGTGCTAAAAGTCGATGGTTTTTTAAATCATCAAATCGATCCACAATTGTTTAAAGCAATCGGTAAAGAAATTGCTGATCGTTACCGTGAAGCAGGGGTACAACGTATTGTTACTATTGAGGCATCTGGCATTGCATTGGCATTGATGGCTGCGCTTGAACTTGATGTGCCATTAGTATTTGCACGTAAGAAAAAATCTATTCTTATGGTAGACGATGTATATCATAGTGTGGTGTACTCCTACACAAAAGAAGAAAACTACGATATTACTATTTCTAAAAAATTCTTGCCAGCTGGTGAAAAAGTGTTAATCATCGATGACTTCTTGGCATCTGGTGAGGCGGCTATGGGCCTTGCTAAATTGGTAGAAGACGCAGGTGATGAAGTGGTAGGTATGGCTATTGCTATCGAAAAATCCTTCCAACCTGGTCGCGAACGCCTTGAACATGCAGGTTATCGTGTAGAGTCTTTAGTTCGTATTAAAGAATTTAAAGACAATGGTTGTGTATTTATCGAAGACTAATAGTCTGATTATTTGTAGAGGGAATTATGAATCAAAAAGCAGAAAAATTCGACTTACTCATCGCTGACCTAAACAAAGGTGGTAACTCTTGGTTTACAAAGGAAGAAATGACAGATGATCTTCATACAGTCGTTTATCACGGCCGTTTGGATGTTCATGAGCATAGCTTGCCTGTATTCATCGTTGTGGATGATTCTGCATTCTCCTATGCTCGCATAGCTATCACAACAACATCTATTGATGAAAAAGTGATTCCTGCTGTGTTAAAAGAACTTAACACATTAAATCAAGATTATAAAGTATCTAAATACTATGTAAGCAATGAAGATAATAACATCTATATGGATGTATCTGTTCCTGGTTTGACAGAACAGTTTGATCCTACAGTAGTAGTTAATTTATTGCTTGAAGTTGTTCAACCACACTTAGATGCTGTGCATAAAGGCATTCTTAAAGTAGCTGGTTTAGCTTAATAGAGGTTGTTATGAATCCTAAAGCGTTATTATTTGATAAATTTTTAAAAGACGAAGAAATCACATCCTTTGAACGTAAGGATTTTGATGATGAAGACGGTACTGTTGTATACCGTTCTTATATTAAATCCCCGTTGTGGGATATGCCGTTATTTGTCATTCTTGATAACAGTATTTACAGTGTTATTCGTTTAGTGTTGGGCCCTGAAAAGGTAACTGCACAAAACATGGCTGCCTTAAATGCGTTGATCAATCGAGATAATGCGACATACAAAAACTATAAACTTTATATTGATGAACAAGACTCCAGCCTATATTTGGACTGCGTATATATGTGTGGTGATGATGCGTTTGAACCTGCATTAATGTATGCATTAATGTCTTCTATTGTAGATTATGTACCTGAAGCTGTAGGTGAGTTGAAAGCTGCTTTTGAAAGTGGTACTCACTAATCAATAACAAATATAGATTAACTGGCATAATGTTCGGAAATTAAATAAAAGAGGGTATCCTATCTTTATAGATAGGATACCCTCTTTTTACTGTATGAAAAACATATATGAATATTATAAAGTAAAGAGTTTACTGAAGGAATGGCTTTTGTATAAAATGTGTAGATTTTTGTAATCAACCAATTTGAATAAAGTAGATATAATTGAATTCAATATTTTTTTGAAAAATAGTTCGGAATATAACGAATAATAAAAATAATTAATTAAATAATATTCGAAAATAGTGTTGATTTTGTAAATGTTAGGTGTTACAATTTGTGTACAAGAAGGAGGTAGCACCGTGAACTATGCAAATCAACAAACTCAAAGCAAGTCTACGGCGGCTATTTGTGCGCATTTGACCCAGTCTGTTTCGGCTGGGCTTTTTTATTAGGAGGATCTATGAAGGTCGGTATTATTATGGGCAGCAAGTCTGACCTAGACACAATGAAAAAGGCATCTGCCGTACTTGATGAATTTAACATTCCTTATGAAATGGTTATTGCTTCAGCTCATCGTACACCTGAAGCTGTAAAGGATTTGTTACACGACTTGAAGATGAAGGGGCTATCGCTTTTATAGCTGGTGCTGGTGCAGCGGCCCACTTACCAGGTGTAGTAGCTAGCTTCACTACATTGCCTGTTATCGGAATTCCTCTTAATGCAACAGCTTTAAAAGGTATCGATTCCTTGCTTGCTATTGTTCAAATGCCATCTGGTATGCCTGTAGCAACTATGGCTGTAGATGGTGCTAAAAACGGAGCACTTTTTGCAGTCCAAATTGGAGCAGCTTTCAACAAAGAATTGAAAGACCGATATGTACAGTATCGCAAAGATATGGCTGAAAAAGTATTAGCGGACAATGCTGAATTACAAGGTGCCATTAAACTATAATCGTTTGAAGCGTTTACATCATCATTTATACATCTTTGAATAGATAAGAGTAAAAGGAGACACATCATGGCTAACATCAACTTGGAAACATTAACATTATTGTATGAAGGTAAAGCAAAACAAGTATATCAAACAGATAACAAAGACGAGTACATTGTTCATTACAAAGATGATGCTACCGCATTTAACGGCGAGAAACATGATACTATCCTTGGCAAAGGCGTATTGAACAATAAAATCTCTTCCTTCTTCTTCGAATTATTGAAAAAAGAAGGCGTTCCGACTCATTTCGTTCGTCGCGAAGATGATCGTAATCAAACAGTACTTACGTTGGATATCATTCCTCTAGAAGTTATCGTTCGTAACATTGCAGCTGGTTCTATGGCTAAACGCTTTGGTATTGAAGAAGGTACTCCTCTTAAACATCCAATTCTTGAATTCTGCTACAAATGATGAATTAGGTGACCCATTTGCCAATGAATCCCAAATCACAGCACTTGGCTGGGCTACTCAAGAACAACTTGATGTAATCTCTACAATCACGTTAAAAGTAAACGATATTTTGAAAAAATTCTTGGCTACTAAAAATGTAACCCTTGTAGATTTTAAATTAGAATTTGGTACACATAATGGTGAAGTATTATTAGGCGATGAAATCTCTCCTGATACATGCCGTTTCTGGGATGCTACAACAGGTGAAAAACTCGACAAAGACCGTTTCCGTCGAGATCTTGGCAATATTGAAGAAGCGTACAAGGAAATGTTATTCCGTCTTACTGGCGAACGCGCCTAAGGGGGCACAATGAACTACGATCCAGTTTTTGATAAATGGCATGAAGAGTGTGGTGTATTCGGTGTCTATGATAGAACCATTGATGTAGCACGCTATGTATATTGGGGACTCTTTGCGCTCCAACACCGTGGACAAGAAAGCGCGGGCATTGCCGTTACCGATGGTCATGATGTAGAACTAAAAAAAGGTATGGGCTTGTTGACTGAGGCCATTAAAGAACTACCATCCTTACCAAGCCATATGGGGACTGGTCATGTGCGGTACTCTACAACAGGGTCCAATAATCCACGCAATATCCAACCTTTAGTAATTCATTACCAAGGTGGTCAAATTGCGGTAGCTCACAATGGTAATTTAACGAATGCCCTAGCCATTCGTAAACGTCTTGAAGCGGATGGTTCCATTTTTCAAACGACAATGGATTCTGAGGTTATCGTAAACCTCATTGCTCGCTCTAAAGCTGAGACACAAGAGGAACGCATTGCCGATGCGGCACGTCAAATTGAAGGAGCCTTCTCTCTAGTTATTACTACGAACGACTCCTTGGTAGGTGTGCGTGATCCCCAAGGCTTTAGACCTCTTTGTTTAGGTAAAACGGCAAATGGCTATGTTCTCTCTAGTGAAAGCTGTGCCTTAGATGCTATAAAAGCCGAGTTTATTCGTCACATCGATCCAGGCGAAATGGTAATTATCGATGACTCTGGTGTACGTAGTGTTATCTATGCAGAACCAGAGAAAATTGACAAAAAGCTTTGTGTCTTTGAATATATCTATTTTGCCCGTGGCGATAGCCATATCGATGGTCAATCGGTATATCAATCTCGTCTTAATATGGGGCGTGAATTATATAATGAAACTAAATACGATGCAGATATAGTTATGTCTATTCCTGACTCTGGCACTACAGCTGCACTAGGCTATGCTCGTGCATCGGGCATACCATTTGCAGAAGGCTTAGTGAAAAACCGATATAGCGGTCGTACCTTTATCAAGCCAAATCAAGAGGAACGGGAATTAGCTGTTCGTATGAAGCTTAATGCATTGCCCCATATTGTAGGGGGCAAACGGATTGTCCTTATCGATGACTCTATTGTACGCGGTACTACGAGTGGTATTATCGTTAAAATGCTAAAGGAAGCAGGCGCTAAAGAGGTGTACATGTGTGTAAGTTCTCCAACAATTGAGTATTCCTGTCACTATGGTATTGATACGTCGGTGCGTAAAGAGCTAATTGCTGCCACACATACAGTAGATGAAATAAAAGATTATATTCATGCTGACAAATTACATTATTTGTCTCGTGAAGGCTTATGTCGCGCTGTATCTGATATAGCGCCTAATGACTTGTGTTTTGCTTGCTTTAATGGTGATTACAGTGTAGAGGTTCCTGCGGAACAAGAGGAAGGGGTCAAATATGTGCTCGAATAAAACTAGTTTAACCTATCGTGATGCAGGCGTTGATATTGATGCAGGTAATCGCGCAGTAGAATTGATGAAAGAATCCGTAAAACGCACCTATACACCTGGTGTTGTAGGTGATTTAGGTGGTTTTGGGGGCCTCTATTCCTTAGCTGGTCACTCTATGTCTGACCCTATGCTCGTATCCGGTACAGATGGGGTAGGTACCAAATTACGTTTAGCTATCATGATGGATAAGCATGATACCATTGGTCAAGACTGCGTTGCTATGAGTGTTAACGATATTCTTGTGCAAGGGGCGACGCCTCTATTCTTCCTCGACTACATTGCAGTTGGTAAACTTGATCCTGTGAAAGTAGCAGATATTGTACGCGGTGTGGCAGAGGCTTGTGAAGAGTCCGGATGTGCTTTACTAGGCGGTGAAACTGCTGAAATGGCAGGCTTTTATGATAATGATGACTATGATGTAGCGGGCTTTGCAGTGGGGATTGTTGATCGTCCTAAATTGATTACTGGTGAAAGTATCAAAGCTGGCGACGTAATTTTAGGTCTGCCATCGTCTGGTGTACATTCTAATGGCTTCTCCTTGGTTCGTAAAATTGTATTTGACCATAAACAATTATCTATCGATACAAAAATTTCAGAGTTTGGTAAAACTTTAGGCGAAGAATTATTGACGCCTACACGTTTATATCCTAAAGCTGTATTGCCGTTAATTGAACAAGAACTTGTAAAAGGCATGGTTCATATTACCGGCGGTGGCTTCTACGAAAACATTCCACGTGTATTGCCAAAAGGCGTTACTGCAGAGGTAGATGTCACTACATGGCCACGACTTCCTATATTTACAAAACTACAAGAATGGGGCAATGTTGCCTGGCCTGAAATGTACCGTACTTTCAACATGGGTATTGGTATGATACTCATGGTTGATCAAAAGGATGTAGAAACAGTTAAAGAAAACCTTTCTAGTCGTGGTGAAACGGTATATGAAATTGGCCGCATTGTAAGTGGTGATGGTCCTGTTGTCCTTAAAGGGGCTGAGTTCGATGCGTAATTCTAAAAAGAGATTAGCCCTCTTTGCCAGTGGTCGTGGTTCTAATGGTGAAGCATTGTATAAGGCTATGCAAGAAGGCTATATTAACGGTGAATTTGTTGTAATCATTACGGATCATGGTACAGCAGGAATTGTAGAACGCTCTAAATCTTGGAATATTCCACTTATTGTTATGGAACGTAGCAACTATGATTCTAAAGCTAGCTTTGAACAGGCTCAACTAGATGCTTTAGAGCCTTATAAGGTTGATGGTATCGTCTTGGCAGGCTATATGCGTATTGTCGGTACTCCTTTGATAGAGCGATATGAACATCGTATATTAAATATTCATCCTGCTCTGTTACCATCATTTCCAGGCCTTCATGGTCATCAACAAGCCATTGACGGAGGCGTAAAAATTACAGGGTGTACGGTACACTTTGTTGATGCGGGAATGGATACGGGGCCTATCATTATGCAGAATACGGTTCCTGTATTACCCGATGATACAGAGGATACCTTGAGTGATAGATTATTACCTATCGAACATAAAACATATAAAGAGGCGTTGCGACTATTTTGTGAGGATAAGCTCACCATAAAAGGTCGCGTTGTATATATTGAAGATTGATGTGTAAGCAAAGGACGACGTTACATGATTAAAAATGCATTACTTAGTGTTTCTGATAAAACAGGTATTGTAGACTTTGCAAAGGGATTAGTTGAATTAGGTATAACCATTTATTCCACAGGTGGGACCCTTAAAGCCATAACCGATGCAGGCATTGCAGCAAAAGCAGTTGAGACTTTGACTGGTTTTCCTGAAATGATGGACGGCCGTGTAAAGACATTGCATCCCAAGGTTCATGGTGGTATTTTGGCAATCCGTGATAACGGGGAACATCAAAAAGCTATGACAGATCATGGCATTGAACCAATTGACCTTGTGGTTGTCAATCTCTATCCATTCCGTGAAACCATTGCCAAAACCAAATGTATCCTTAGAGGAAGCTATTGAAAATATCGATATCGGTGGTCCCTACCATGGTGCGCTCTGCTGCGAAAAACCATGCGTATGTAGGGTATCGTTGTAAATCCAAATCATTATGATGAAATCTTAGCTATGCTTAAAGAACATGGTGAATTGCCTAAAGAATATCGTTTTTGGTCTTGCAAAGGAAGCCTTTGCTCATACTGCAGCTTATGATGTAGCCATTGCTAACTATATGAGTGGTGTCTTAGACGAAGGTCCTACACCACCTGAATATTTAAGTGCTTATGAAAAGGTAACTGACCTTCGGTATGGTGAAAATCCGCATCAAAAAGCAGCATTCTACAAAGAAATTGGCACAGCTCATGGCATGGGGGCCTTGAAACAACTCCATGGCAAAGAGCTTTCCTATAACAACATCGTAGATATGGAAGCGGCTTGGAATATGGTGTGGGAATTTACCGATCCTGCAGCATGTATCATTAAGCATACAAATCCATGTGGCGCAGCTACAGCAACTACATTGCATGATGCTTATGTAAATGCTTACGAAGCAGACTCTGTATCCGCCTTTGGTGGTATCGTTGCTTTAAACCGTGAAGTAGATGCTGCTACGGCAGAAGAAATGAGTAAAATTTTCTTAGAAGTCATCATGGCACCTGCTTTCACAAAAGAAGCATTAGACATTCTTGAAGCAAAGAAAAATATTCGACTCATCGAGTTATCTAAGCCTGAATCTGGCCAAGTGACAGTGAAAAAGGTTTCTGGTGGACTGTTAGTTCAAACAGAAGATGATATCCAAGAAGACCGCGCTAACTATAAAGTGGTTACAAAGGTACAGCCAACAGAGGAACAATGGAAAGCTCTCGAATTTGCGTGGAAGCTCGTAAAACACGTAAAATCCAATGCGATTTTGATTTCCAATGAAAAACGGACACTCGGTGTTGGGGCAGGGTCAAATGAACCGCGTTGGTTCTGCAAAAATTGCTCTTGAACAAGCTGGTGAAGCTGCAAAAGGCGCTGTATTAGCATCTGATGCATTCTTCCCGTTTGGGGATACTGTAGAAACGGCAGCAAAACATGGTATTGCAGCCATTATTCAACCGGGTGGCTCTATTCGAGACGAAGAATCCATCAAGGCTGCCGACGAAGCGGGCATTGCTATGGTATTTACAAGCATTCGTCACTTTAAACATTAATTTGTTTAGCCTGATTGAGGGTTACAGTCGAGCACTAGCTCGTAATCATTGATGTGTAATGATGATTATAGAGAATATAGGTGCTTACATAAATGATGTATTGATGGCGTTTAGGCGTCGATGGAGGACTTATGAAACGTATGTGTAATCGGTAGCGGCGGCCGCGAACATGCATTAGCATGGCGATTGTCCATCAGCCCTAGCGTAACAAAGGTATATGCCATTCCTGGCAGTGCAGCCATGTCAGATTGTGCAGAGCTAGTCGGCATTGATTGGCAGCAAAGCGATCATTTAATTCGTTTTTTGAAAGATAATCATGTTGATTTAGTCGTTGTTGGTCCAGAGGCTCCCTCTTGTAGCAGGACTAGCAGATGCACTCAATGCAGCTGGAATTCCTGTGTTTGGTCCCTCTAAAGCAGCTGCTCAGCTAGAAGGATCCAAAGTGTTCGCCAAAGATTTAATGAAAAAATACAATATCCCAACGGCTGCCTATGGTGTGTTTCACAAGGTGGATGAAGCAAAAGAATTTATCAGTCAAACAGGTGCTCCTATCGTAGTGAAAGCTGATGGCTTGGCGGCTGGTAAGGGTGTTGTAGTAGCTATGACCATTGACGAAGCAAATGCGGCTGTAGAAGACATGCTTAGCGGGTAATCGCTTTGGGGACGCAGGTAGCACCGTTGTTATCGAAGAGTTCATGGAAGGTGAAGAGGCGAGCTTGCTTGCCTTTGTAGATGGCAAAACAGTAGTCCCTATGATTGCTTCCCAAGATCATAAACGTATCTTTGATGGAGATAAAGGCCCTAATACTGGTGGCATGGGCACCTATGCACCAGCGCCAGTGCTCACTGATGCATTGCGTGATGAAGCGATGAAAGACAATCTTTAGAACCTATGGTAGCTGCCATGGAGAAAGAGGGCATGCCTTATGTAGGTTGTCTCTATGCAGGTCTTATGATTACGCCTCAAGGCCCTAAGGTTGTAGAATTTAATGCCCGCTTTGGCGATCCAGAAACACAAGTTGTATTGCCATTACTTGATAGTGATTTAGGTCAAATTATGATGACTTGTGCTAGAGGTACATTAACAGCTGATATGGTGAAATGGAAAGACTCCTCGGCAGCTTGTGTCATTCTTGCTTCTAAAGGATATCCTGAAACCTCCTCCAAGGGTGATGTGATTCATGGTGATATTAAACAACATGATACAACCATCGTATTCCACTCTGGTACAAAACTTGTTGGAGATGAATATGTCACAAATGGCGGCCGAGTTCTTGGCGTTGTAGGCCTTGGTAAAGACCTTAGAACAGCGCTCGATAGAGCTTATGGCCGTATAGAACACATTGATTTTGAGGGCATGCAATACCGTACAGATATTGGGGCGAAAGCTTTCAAATAAACTAAAGGTCTTTTAAATTATGTAAACATGTATTTAAAATAGTACAATAGCATTTCAAAAATATAAAAACCTCTACATTTATGCATAGCGCATGTGGTGTAGAGGTTTTTATTTTCTACCTTTTAATGGTTACCTATGTTATAATAATGTAGATATAAAGAGGGCCCATCGACGTGTGATGGCGTTAGGCTCATCTCAAAAATTTTGAAACCTATTGATGGCGCCTAATATGTAGAAGTACATCTTCTACATATTAGGTGTTTTTACTATAGTCTATTTTTCGTATAGCGACATACAACTATGAAATATAACAAAGAACCGTTAAAACTAAATAGTCCGGTATCATTTTGGATGAATTTCCCCAATGAAGAACGTGTGTTTTGGGTGGATCGCCAAAGTGACCGCATCGTTGTGGGCGCTAAACGTTTAGCGACGGTTAAAGATGATGACGATCGCCATAATTATGCTTATGTATTTTATGGGGATACTTTTTTTGATACTGTAAAAGACCCTAAATGGTCTAATATGGGCCATGAAATGATTGCTTTTCACCCATTATTACATCGTAGAAAATGGAGAGTCCTTCTATCTACATGCTGGTGAAAGTGTACCTATTGAGAATTATGAGGTACCTCGAGTTCATCATAACTACAATGAAACCAGTGATGATAAGGCGGATTGGAACCGTTTGATGAATGCTATTGCCGATGGCATTAGTCGCGGTGAAATGACTAAGGTCGTTTCCTCTCGCGAGGTGGAATTCACTAGCGAAACACCATATAATGTGGCAAGTATCTTGGCTAATTTGGTAGATAATAATCCGAATTGCTTTATCTTTGGCTATGAAAAGGATGGGCGTACCTTTGTAGGGGCATCGCCAGAAATTTTAGTCCGCCATCGTGGCAGTGAAATATTAAGCTATGCCTTAGCGGGTACTGCTCCAAAGGATGGTCCTAATGCGTGGACTAAGGAACAATTACTAACTAATAAGAAAAATCTTGTAGAACATAATATCGTTCGCGATCGCATCGTGAATACGATGAGACAAATTACTCCACATGTTACGGTGGGGGAAACCGGCATTATGGAGTTGTCGCACCTCTATCATTTGCGTACTATAATTACCGCAAAGGATAGTACAAAATCTCTTGTGGAATGGGCTAAATTGTTACACCCTACACCAGCCCTTGGTGGTGAACCTCGAGAAAAGGCGCTAGCCTTATTACAAGAGTATGAATCTCATGAACGTGGTATGTACGCAGCCCCTTTTGGCTTTATGAAAGATATGGGGGACGGCATCGTTGTAGTTGCTATCCGATCTGCTCTTATCATGGATAATGTATTGTATGCCTATGCAGGATGTGGCGTTGTAGCCGATTCTGATGCGGATGAAGAATACGCTGAAACTAATAATAAAATGCGCACCATTCTTGATGCCTTATAATTGTTTCCGTACATCTAGGGGTGTTTGAAAGGGAATATAATGAATGAATATATTGCTGCCTTGGTAGACGAGTTCTACCAACTCGGCGTCCGTCATGCGGTGTTTAGTCCCTGGTTCTCGTTCTACGACGATGGCCATGCTGTTCAAGGAGCATGAAGGATTTGAAACCTATATGAATATAGATGAGCGCTCTGCTAGTTTTATGGCTCTTGGCATTGCAAAGGCTCATAAAGAACCAACTGTACTCGTATGTACCTCAGGTTCTGCTGTGGCCCATTATTTGCCAGCTATTTTAGAAGCTCAATATAGTGGGATCCACTCATTGTACTGTCTGCCGATAGACCTCATACATTATTGCATGTAGGGGCTCCTCAGACTGTAGATCAGCACAAAATCTTTGGCACTGCGGTCAATTATTTTGAAGAATTAGCTGTGCCTCAAGAATCTCATTACTATACATATCCTCGTCAAGTGGCTCGTAAGGCCTATATGAAAGCGATGGATACTAAAAAGGGACCTGTCCATATCAATGTGCCTCTCTTTGAACCATTGGTGCCAGAATTGAGTCGTAATCATTTTGAAGCTGGTCGCAGTTCCTTTAAAGTGGTTAAGCCAAACTATAGTAGTGTATTTGGCTGTGATGATAGAAATAATTTGACTCATATTAATAATACTACTGATGTTGCTCATGGATAATGATAGTACAAAGGAGATTAATGATTTACTAGAAAGATATGAGCGTATCCTTATCCTAGCAGGCCCTCAAATCGATGTAGATGAGGCTGATATGATTTGTTCCTTCGGGGAGGCTTTACAAGCTCCTATTTTGGCGGATCCCCTTATCGAATGTACGGGGATGCGGTACATCTAAAGTTGTAATTTCTACATATGATGCACTGTTAGCAAGGGCAAGCTCTTTGGTATGAGTTAAAACCAGATTGTGTAATTCAGTTTGGCCAAATCGTTGTGTCAAAACGAGTGCAACAGATGATTGCTAGTTGGGACTGATGTAGAGTACATTGAGGTTAATCCCTACCATGGACTCTATGAATCCAACAGGTAAAACCACTATGCACATGCAAGCAAGTATTGATGTATTTACGAAATCTATATGGTGTAAAAAATGATTCCCCAGCATATCTAGGTAAATGGCAGCATTTAGAAACAGCAGGAAAACAGAAACTAGGTACAGCAATAGAGGAACCAAGTTGTTTTGAAGGTCGTACAATACGTGAGTTACAACAACATATTTCCGATAATGCACAAGTACTTATTGCTAATAGTATGAGTATTCGGGACTTTGATTACTTCTGGTTTAGTGGGAGAATCTAAGGCGGTTCTTTACGGAAATCGAGGCGTCAATGGTATTGATGGCACTATTTCTACGGCTCTAGGGCTAGCAGCAAATGGTAGACCTACATATTTAGTAACTGGGGATTTATCCTTGTTCCATGATTTGAATGGATTGGCTGTAGCTGAAAACTCATAATTTAAACTTAACCATTATTTTTGCATAATAATGATGGCGGCGGTATTTTTGAATACTTACCTCAAAAAGGGGACAAAGCATTTTTGACTATTTGTTCTCCACATCACAAGGCTTAGATTACAGTGGGAGCTGCCAAACTCTATGGCTGTGGCTACACTAAAAATCTCCAGCCCCGATGAGTTGAGTTCTGTATTGGCTAATGTTAGTCAAGAAACAGGCGTTCATATCATTGAAATTCCTACAAATAGGGAATATAGCAGAGAATTGCATAAAAAAATATACGAAGGTTTCAGTTGATATGGAGGCATTACTATGAGTCAGTATTTTTTTGCAGTATTGTAGATAATGCTTTATGCAATCCCGCGCAGCGTATGTATTTTGATTTGGGCGACTATCGCTATGGCTTGACTGTGGTAGGCGATGGGGAGCCCTATCGTGTGTTTTCATGGATTTTCAGAATCTAGTTATACTTGGGATTCCATTAACTTGCCAGGCTATCGTTTAATCCGTATCGATTTGATTGGTCATGGTGATTCTGATATTCCTGAAGAAGATGAGGCTTATACAATTCCTAAGATGATAGAGGATTTGCATACCGTTATTTATCATATGGTTGGTGATAGATATTACCTCATGGGCTACTCCATGGGGGCCCGCATTGCCCTTTCCTACGCTTTGGAATATGAAAGTGAAATCAAAGGGCTCATCCTTGAAAGTGGCTCTGTAGGTATCGCCTCTGACGCTGAGCGATTAGAGCGCCGTAAGGCCGATGAAGATTTAGCGGTTCACATTGAAAATCATGATGGTGCTTGGTTTGCTACACGTTGGGCGGAGGCTCCTATTTTTGAAAGTCAAAAGCAACTTTCAGAGGGTGTAGAGGAATTAATCTATCTACGTCGTTCCAATAATAGTACGTATGCCTTAGCCTGTACCTTGCGTGGCTCAGGTCAAGGTGTCATGCCTTATGTGGGGGATAAATTAGAAAAATTCTCTGTTGAAGGCTTATATGTGAGTGGCGCACTAGATACAAAATATACTACAATAGGAAGAGATGTATTTGGCAAGTTGCCAAACTTTAAACATGTCATCGTCGAAGGGGCGGGGCATAATGTACATATAGAAAAACCGCAGATGTTTGAACAAGCGGTATTAGATTTTTTACAGAAGAAAGGTTAAGTCCATGAGCAAATTTGATTGGAAAGTATTGGATCGTAATTATGAAGATGTAATTTACGAAACATATAATGGCATTGCAAAGATTACTATTAATCGCCCACAGGTACGTAACGCGTTCCGTCCTAAAACTGTTATGGAGTTAATCGATGCTTTCACAGTAGCTCGTGAAGATAACGAAGTAGGCGTAATTGTATTGACTGGTGCAAACCATGGTCAAGGTGAAGATAAAGAAGCATTCTGCTCCGGTGGTGACCAAAGCGTACGCGGTCATGGTGGTTATGTAGGCGAAGATAATGTTCCTCGTTTGAACGTTCTTGATTTGCAACGTTTAATTCGCGTTATCCCAAAACCTGTTATCGCTATGGTTAATGGTTTTGCTATTGGTGGCGGTCATGTGTTGCACATCGTATGTGACCTTACCATCGCTTCTGAAAATGCTAAATTTCGGTCAAACTGGTCCTCGCGTAGGTTCCTTCGACGCTGGTTATGGGTGCAGGTTACTTGGCTCGCATGATCGGTCATAAACGCGCTCGCGAAGTATGGTTCTTGTGCCGTCAATACACTGCTGCTCAAGCCTATGAAATGGGCATGGTTAACTGTGTTGTACCATTCGACAAATTGGAAGAAGAAACAGTTCAATGGTGTAACGAAATTCTTGAATTGTCCCCAATGGCATTGCGTATGTTGAAAGGTGCATTCAACGCCGATACTGATGGTCTTGCAGGCTTACAACAATTTGCAGGCGACGCTACATTGATGTACTACACAATCGATGAAGCAAAAGAAGGCCGTGATGCGTTCAAAGAAAAACGTAAACCGAACTTCAAACAATTCCCTAAATTCCCTTAATAGGGAGAGGTACTAGTCTAGTACTAGGGACTGAATGTATTGTAAAAATGACAAGGGCGCCTCTATATGAGGCGCCTTTCTTGTAATATCTCTTTGATGTTGATATTTCGATTGTTATTTACTGGTAATTAGAAATCAGGCTTAGATACGAGGTGAGACGATGGACTGGTTACGTTATGGCGCTGAGAACTATCCTAATCGCATATGTATAAACGAATATACCTATAACGATATATACCTTGGCGTACTCCATGTAGCTCGTAAATTAGAGCCCCTACAAGCCTCTCGCATAGCTATCTTATCGGATAACTCCGTGACGATGGCAATCTATGTACTGGCAGCTATGTTAGCTCATAAAGAGGTACTATTACTTAATGTACATCTTAAGCCCAGTGAGATAGAAAACCAATTGAAACAATTAGGTGTCACTACCGTATTTACATAGTCAAAGAACGACGGAATCAACTGCCTGAGTTCACTATGTGCCATTGAGTTTGAACCGCTAGAATCCATTCTGTCTAATCTGAATTTAGAGGACACTTTTGATTGGAACTTTGAGGCTACAGACATTGTAGCTATTATGAATACTAGCGCTACAACAGGTCAGTTTAAATCAGTACCCCTTCGATGGGGGCAAATTAGAGCTCATGTACAAGCGTCTCAAGAGGTGTTAGGTAAAACCGAACAAGATAATTGGCTTATGGTATTACCTCTGTTCCATGTAAGTGGTTTATCTATCTTGATGCGTTCCCTTTATAATGGTACGGCAGTTACCATATTGCCTAAATACGATGAGATAAAGGTTTTAGAACTCATTGAATCTGAGAAAATCAATATGATGTCTCTCGTACCCTACAATTTTGACTCAATTAGAACCGAAGATTACACATCATACATTACGTGTTATTTTACTAGGTGGCGAGTTTATTCCTATGGCTCTCATCGATGCGTGTGAAAAGAAATCGCTGCCAATTTACAAGACCTATGGCATGACGGAGACCTTTAGTCAAAGCGTGACTTTCTCCGTGTTGGGATTACCCTCATAAACGAGATTCCGTAGGCAGACCATTACCAGGAATGCAGATTCGCATTGATAATCCTGATGCGGATGGAGTAGGGGAAATCCATTTGACAGGTCCTATGGTTATGACTGGGTATATCGACAAGGAGCCTATTGATGGCGATCTTAATACAGACGATATCGGCTATGTTGATGAAGATGGATTTGTATATATTCTGAATCGCCGCAAAGACATTATCATATCTGGTGGCGAAAATATTTATCCTAAGGAATTAGAGGATTTAGTCTACACATTGCCATCAGTCAAGGAATGTGCCGTTGTACCTGTACCTGATCCTAAATGGGGACAAGTACCAGCACTCTTTATGGCTTTTCACGATGGTGAAAGCATGACGTCTGATGAGATCCTATCCTTTATGACTAATTCCTTGGCAAAGTATAAAATCCCTAAATATGTAAAAATTTTACCTGCATTACCTCGTAATGGCACAGGTAAAATTGTGCGTAATGAACTACGTTTAGAAGATTGAGGCGCTTATGAATGATATTTTAAACTTTAAAAGTATAACTACATATCGTCTTAAATTGCCGTTAAAGTTTAGCTTTAAAACCGCTAAGGGTGAAGTAAAAGAACGCGAGACCGTTGTCATTCGCATAGAGGACCAACAAGGTTATGTCGGTTATGGGGAATGCGTGGCTTTCACAGACCCATTCTATACAGCGGAAACCGTAGATACATGTTGGAAAACATTAGTAGATGATTATATCTTTAATTTGCGCATGATGCGGCCTAAACCGCTTATGACCTATGTACGGCAGTTGCAGTTCTGGCTAAATCGAGATCATATGCCAATGACCATTGCGGCCTTAGAAAATGCCCTTATCAATCTTCATTGTGAGAGACTGGGTGTGAACTCTGTTTCCTATATTATGGGACAGCCTTTACAAGATACCATTGAAAGTGGTGTTGTTATCGGTGATGTACCGATGGAACAATTGCTAGATGCCGTAGAAGCTCATGTGGCAAATGGTTGTAAGCGCATCAAAATAAAGGTGAATCCTACAGACGGCTATGACCGGATGGCCCTAATACGTAAGCATTATCCTGATTTAGTCTTGGCAGCCGATGCAAACCAAAGCTATTCTTATGATGATATTGATAAGATCCGTCAATTTAACGATTTGAAGTTAGCTTGTATAGAAGAGCCTTTTGCTATAACAACGCTTCAATCCTATAAGGAGTGGAAGTGGGAACACCTTAACAACGATGATTGGCATATTGAAACGCCTATCTGTTTAGATGAGTCCATCTTGGGCTATGACGATTTATCCTATGCTATTGAGTATGGACTGATTGACGTACTCAACATAAAAGTAGGCCGCATGGGTGGTCTCGTACCAACGAAGGCAGCTATTAATCTTTGTAGAGAATGTCATATTCCGTATTGGGTGGGGAGCATGGTAGAGTCGGGCATTTCTAAAATGTTGCACGCTCAACTAGCGGCTCTAGGTGATTCCTATATGGCAGGAGACCTATCTGATTCTAATAGATATTTTGAACGAGATTTCATCTATCCAGACTTTAACCTTTAAGGATGGGGTTATGCACGTTCCTGATGGAGATGGCTTAGGTGTAACCGTCTTTGATGATAGACTAGAAGCGTATTGTGTGGAGAAACGAACACTATGAATTTAATAGAATCCTTACAAATTGAAGCACCTCGTATGACGAGCGATACTACATGCATTGCAAAAATGAACTTAGGAGAATTCCACAAACAGCCTCAAGGCTATTTAAACGGTGGAGCCACCTTGGCATTTGCTGAAATCATTTCCGGCATGATGAGTAACGAACTCATTGGACCGGATAAATTTGGCGTAGGTCAATCCATTACGGCCAACCACTTGCGCCCTGTACGATGTGAAGGGGCCTTAACAGCTCACGGCACATTACTGGTAAAAGGGAAAACATCCCATGTGTGGCGCTTTGATATGATGGACGATGCAGAGCGACTTATTTCCCAAGTAACCGTAACACTATCTATTGTGGACTTTGATCGGTAATAGAATAGGTAATAAGCAATAGATAATAGGCAATTATAAAAGGACAGTACATACTATTTTAGTATCTACTGTCCTTTTTAGATTTTGTATAAATTAATAGTTACTTATTATTTATTACTTTTTATTTGCTATTTACGAGTCACTGTATATAAGTCTTCCATGTCTGGAATATCGTAAATAACCCATGTGCCATCACCTAAGTGACGCATCAAAACTCGGATATCTTTTGTCATATTTTTTTATTATTTTGGATTGTTACTGTTACGGTAGCTGTATCTCCATCGTCTTCAGATTTGATGTTTTTAACCTCTACATCATGCTCTTTGAAGAGGCGACCATCTACAAGACGATCGACCATGGACATGTTGTCATCACTTTGAGCCGTATTGTTAGTATCTGTTGTAGCTGGCTGAGATTTAAAGCTATCTGGATCTTCGATGTATTTTCTCATCACATCTTCGATTAAAGATGGACCAAATGTTTTAGCTGCTGCAATAGTAGCTTTGCCAAATGGATTGGATGTATCTATATATTTATTGCCTTCCCGTTCTAATATATTTTTTACAATAGATTTCGTATCTATATGACGTAAGGCTTCATCTGCATCTTTATCTTGTACGGCTTGATGGATAATTTTTAACGTATAAGCTGGTGTGTGGGGAATGTACCACATGAAATACCACGCTGCTGCTAAGGCACCAACAATAGCAATAATTAAGATGGTTATAAGTGATTTTGATTTCATTGTATTGCTCCAAAGTATTTTATATTACATTCTTATTATTTATATAATATATATTTATTTTTATCATAGTCAAAGGTCCCTTCACTATAATTATTAATTAGTGATACTTAAAATAATAGAACTTTCAAATATATGTACTAATAGACTATAAAAGAATATATATACTGTAAAGTGGATAAGATATATTATTGCTTTAGCTGGCTAAAGGATATATAATAAAAGTATCTTTCATGAAATTTTCATATAAAAGAGGGAGTAGATTATGGTTAGTAAAAGGGTTATTATCAAATCTTTAGTATGCACGGCATTGACTTTGTAGCTTTGCTACATGTGCTTTTGCTGCAGATAAGGATAATGGGGAAACAGTTCAATCAAGCTGGATGGATCGTACGGATATAGGTATTGGTTTCAAAGGGACTCAGGAAGATACTTATCATGACTATGCAATGCCTAATAAACAAATGACCGATAATAATCTAAGCTATGATTCACGATTTCATTACCGGAATCATAACTCTAAGCAGAAAATGAACTCAAAGTATTTTATAGAAACATTACAACCCATAAAACAATATGGTAAAGATGGAAAATCCGTGGTGTTTGTACAAGGTCGCTTAGATGGTAATGGTGGCGAAAAAGTTTCCACTACTACATATTGGAATGGGTCGGACGCAGATCTTGGAAGAATTGACGGTCAAGGAAGTTATATTGATAAAGGTGAAGTAGTAGAACATGATACTCTTGGTGTTGTCGGTACTACTGGTATTGGCTATCGTCGTCTTAGTACACATGAGCATGCCTACGTCGGTGCCAATGTATTCTATGACTATGCTTTTAAGAATAAATTTTCTCGTGTTAGTGCAGGATTAGAATATGTAGCTGGTCTAAATACGATTAGTGTCAATGTATACCATGGACTATCAGAAAAAAAGGTGGGACCTTATGACATTAACACACCTTTGCGTCAAGTACCACGGGCAATAATTTTCCATGATAGCTTTAGTACACCACCTGATGGTATTCGTAGAACACCCCGATATTCTTATGAACATGTATTGGATGGCTTTGATATACGGTATACACGTGATTATAAGAATGCTCGTTGGCTATCTAGTTATGTGGAAGGATATCATTGGAAAACAAAAGCACCAGGAGAACATCCAACAGAGATGTTCTATATTGACCAACATAAGTGGCAATCCATACATGGGCTAAAGGTAGGCGCTAAAATGAATGTGACGCCTCATATCTCTGTAGACTTAGGAATTGGTAAAAGTAATATTAGCTCTGTGGAACCTTATGTATCAGTTATGTATACCTTTAGGTAAGTCTAGATATGCGTACTTTGGTGGTAAACATAGTGAAAATGTGATGACTTCGGCACGTTCTAAGATGTTTGATAAGGTTAAACGCAGTGATATGAAGGTTGAGTATTACTGGGAACAAGACTTGCGTGACGGTCCTTGGGATCATTTATAATTAGTATCATATCTGTAGAAATACTATATAATAATTAATTTAGTATAGTTATATTTGAATTGGCACCTAAAGTTCCCTTGTAGAATTTTAGGTGCCAATTTTATTATTATCCTTAAGCTGGTTCGTGACAAAGTCACAAATCAGAAAAGCATCCGTTTTATAGGTGATGGTGATTTTAATTTCTATGATTATAGGCATAATTTGAAGTATATTCAAGCATACTGAAAATAAATGGCTAATATTTGCGATTTTTAGTAGATAGTTCTAAATTTCACATATTTTAGAAAAATTCATCAAAAAATTAGAAAAAAGTACTTGCATTAGTAGGTTACCTCATGTTAATATATACGAGTAGTCAACGAGAGTTGATACGCGGCCCCGTGGTGTAGCGGTTAACATGTCGCCCTGTCACGGCGAAGATCGTCAGTTCAAATCTGATCGGGGTCGCCATTTTTTTTTACAAAAAAACGTGCCTCGGTAGCTCAGTTGGTAGAGCAACGGACTGAAAATCCGTGTGTCGACAGTTCGATTCTGTCCTGAGGCACCATTTGTATTCCATGCGGTTGTGGTGGAATGGCAGACACGCCATCTTGAGGGGGTGGTGAGCGTACGCTCGTGAGGGTTCAAGTCCCTCCAACCGCACCAAAATATAAGGACCTACAGTTTACTGTAGGTCCTTTTTACTATGATATTTAAAAGTTGTAGGTGTATATAGGAGAGAGAAATGAATAAGAAATATTTTGTACTGATGCTGCTTTCACTAGCATTATCTAGTCAGTTTAGTTTAGCTGCAACAGTGGACGGGATAAACCAAAATACTAGAGGTGAACTGAAAAATAATGCAAAGTCAAAACAGTCTGTACAAACTAAAGCTCCTGTGAAATTAGATTTTGTTGAGATTATTCCTGGTGCTTTTAAAGCTGTTATAAAGGATAAATCTATAAATCCAAAAAGCTTTCAATTGAAGATGAAAATTACATTAGAACGGAAGGAGAAGGAGCACGCTTCTCAGCGATTTAAAATATCAGAAAAACCTGATTTTGGTAGTGAATACAAAACGTTTGATCCACTTTATAATGATAAGGATGAACAAGCACTAAAAGAAATTAAAAACTATAATACTGAATCAACACGTAATCAAGGTTATTTTATTGGTGGTCGAGATAAACCTTTACGCATCGTGAGCCCATATATGAAAAAGAATGGTCAAGGAGAGATTAAGCTAACAAATCCCATTAATACTAAAGATTATAGGACGCGTGCTGATCGGGATAAAGCAAATGAAAAGGCAATTCGAGAGTATTTAGATCAAAAATAAAGGGCATGATTTATTTACAGTTCGTTCTAAACAGGAAATAAAAGAGTCACTAGAGAGCCTTTTGAAACCTATAGAATTAATTGAGTATCCTATCAATAATCCCAAAGATTATAAAATGATGCCTATGATTCCTGGTTTCCCAAAGAAAATACCTGGTTTTGCAAAAAATATTCATATGCATAGTAATCCAAGTTTTTTTCAAGGTAGGGCTTACGTACAACTTACATTTGGAGGTACACCGGAACAATTAAAGCCATATATTGATGAAGCACTTTCTAACTCTAAAGTGGTTATTTTAAAATCTGATTTATCCCATGTGTATGTTAAACAATTTATTGATTCTAAGATGGACTATGCAGATTCTCTATCTGCATTAATCCCAAGGTCGATACTGACTGTAAAGAATACAACTGTGCCGATGGGTAAATTTATACAAGAGCGACAAGACCATCCAATTGATAAATTTGTAGATGAAATATATGAGTTAGAAAATCAAGTACTAGCAGAATTTAATAAGGTACAGATTGCAGATGAAGACAAAAGTGCAAAGTATAAGAGATATTTTGAAACTCGTAAACGAATAGAAGATGCGCGAGATGCATTAAAGCCTAAACAAGATTATGAAAATAAGCGTGCCAAAGATAAAGTGTATCCAACTTATACTGAAAAAGAAAATCGAAAGCTTCAGCAACAATATTTGCATAGATTGTCATATAATGAAGATTCAGTAGAAATACCTGATAATTATGTATTATATGTATTTGATTTTGGTGGCAGTTGGAATCATCCCTATTCTTTAGGTGCTGCAGTCAGTCCAGATAGTAACTATATCATTTATTTCTGCCAACAAGGTTGATTATAAAGAAATTAAAGGTAGCAACATATATGTTGCTACCTTTTTTACTATATCCATATTGGCAGAACTTCATATTATATGTACAATCATAGTAATTAATAATATATATTGTTTTGAGAATGAGAGTGTTTTATGAAATTTAACTATGGCGATACATTGCGTATCCGAAATGAGTTATATACGATCCTAGGCAAAATTCGTTACATTGATACTCATAGGAAAATTTGGTATAAGTATAAGTTGGTTAAACATAAGAATAATGCTGAGTTTTGGATCAGTTGGAATGAAAAACATGATGTATATCAGTTTACAAAGTTATGTGGCAAAGTAATACCATCTGATATGAACGTAGTTCATCGAAGTTATCAGATGGCAATAGGTACAAGAGGGGATATAGATACAGATATAGATATTGGTGCTTTCTCTCGTTATGAAGAGTATGAAGATGATAATGGCACTCATATACTTACTATTGAAAAACGGGTTCATACGACAGAGTATTCCAAAGGTGTTTATGTTGATAAAAAATATGTGTTGCTTGAAAGCAATGCAGAGATAACTAAGCCTATTCTAGATAAAATGGATACTGTTAAGAAGGTGAGATTTATAGGGCCAATTATTTGGTTTTTGGCAAATTTCTTTAAGAATAAATAAAAGGTAGCAACAATATATGTTGCTACCTTTTGGTTTGCTCTAGAATTTAGTTGTTAGCTTCAGCTGGTTGTAATTGTTCAAGTTCTGCTTCTTTAGCATCTAATTCTTTTGCGCCAAAGTGTGCAAGTACACAGAATGTAACACAAAGAACACATGCTACCAACAAGAGATAGAAACCTGCATTCCAACCAAATTTATCTGCTAACACACCGAATAGTGTTGTACCAAGGTTGGCACCGACGATGTAACTCATGAAGCCGCGAAGACCAACGGCAGAGCCTACAGCGAATGGAGGTACAATATCCATAGTTTGTACAGATGCTAAGAATTGAGGAATGTAGATTAAGCAACCTACGACAGCAGCAAAGAATGTAACCCATAATAGGGGATTCACTTTGCCAATAGCCAAAGATACAGAAGAAGATAATACTTACTGCAATGATTGCTGGTGGCATACGATAACCTTTAAAGAATTTATCGGAAATATAACCTGCAAAAATTGTAGAAGGAATGGCTGCCCATTCGAAGAATAAGAATGCGATGGACATTTCTGCTTTAGAGAAGCCTTTTACTTGTAATAAGTAAATAGGCAACCATGTAAGCATACCGAAACGAATCATGTAAACGAATGTATCAACTAGAGATACATACCAAGCATTTTTATTTTTTAATACGTATTGTACAAAAATTTGTCTTGTGCTTAGGTGCGGTGCTTCTGCACTTCTATGTGCTTTATGAGCTGTATCGGCAATGATTTCACTAGTTGGTGGTAAGCCTTCTCGTTCTGGACTTTCTTTAATCAAGAAGCCAATAATAACAGCTACTACAATCGCAATAATTGCAGGAATACCGTAGCTGCCTAATTGCCAGTGATCAGTAGTGGTGAAGTATAACGCAGCAGCTACGATTGGTGCTACGATACCGCCACCAAGATTATGGGAGATATTCCAAATTGCCCCAAAGCGACCACGTTCTTGTTTTGGATACCATTTAGCGAGTGTGATGAAGGATGGGCCTACACCAAAGCCTTGGAAAAAACCATTAAGAACTACTAATACTAAGAAGAAAGCGAGGCTGTCGGCAAAGCTCATAAAAATATTGATTATTGCACAGCAAATAAGACCGAAAGCCATAAATTTTGCAGGGCTAGCTTTGTCAGCAAGACTACTCATGAAGCCTTTACTTAGACCGTAGGCGATAAGCATACCACTAGATAGCAAACCGATTTCCGTTTTGCTCATGTGTAAGATATCTGATAAAAAATGAGTTGATAAGGCAAAGTTGTTACGAACGATATAGTACGCAGCGTAACCAATAAATATACCGGCTAGAGATTGAAATCTATATTTGTAATATAAATTCATAATCATATTCTGTGGAACCGATGGTTTTGCCTCTTTTGGTTGTAGAAATGAAAACATAGTTATTACCTTTCTTTCATAATAACCAAATTCTAGTGCACTGCTAATAATACCATTTATAGACGATTTATGTAAATGATTAATGGTAGTAAATTAAGCGTTGATGTCATAAAATTTATTAATATTACAATTTATATAAATCTTTTGCAAGTATTTATTGGCAAATAAAGAAGATAAAAATTTTTTTATAAAATATTGACAAAGTTATTTTTATAATTGTATATTAAAGGTGACATACTGGCGTGTCGTTAAAGGGATTTAGAGAGAGTTAGCCAGACTGACATACGATATAGTTCGAGAGTAACTATATACATAAAAAGGCATGCCGCTGAGAGACGAGAGAAGGGTGGTGTGCCTTTTTTGTATGCCTAATTTGCGTAATTAAATCTATAGTATTATGTATCCATAAATCATTTTTATTCTCTAATTTTTTAAATATAAAATTTTATTAAAATGCAGCTGTTTGTGAGTTTAAGGAATAGACTAAAACCTCCTTATGTAATACAATGTATTACATAAGGAGGTGCTTTATATGGCAAATATTTCAGTCCGTTTAAATGAACAAGAAGAAGAGTTATTTAAAACATATGCCGAGTTTATGGATGAAACACTTTCTACTCTCTTTAAGAAGGCTTTACTAGAAAAGATTGAAGATGAATTTGATCTTAAGGTAGGTCAAAAAGCATTAGCAGAATATAAGCAAGATCCTGTTACTTATTCTGTGGCGGAAATGCGTGCAAAATATGGCTTATAAACTTGAGTTCTCTAAACGATTTGACAAGCAATTTTCTAAACTCGATAAATCAACACAACGTTATCTCTTTAATTGGCTTATCAAGAACGTAGATAATGTAGAAAATCCTAGATATTCAGGAAAATCACTAATAGGTAGTAAGACAGGGCTGTGGCGTTATCGCATTGGTAATTATAGAGTCATTGCTGATATTAATGATGATAGATGTATTATTTTAGCCTTAGAAGTGGGGCACAGAAAAGATATTTACAAATAGAGGATATACTATGAAATACTTACGTCGTGAACTTAATCAAGTAGAAAAAGAATACTTAAAACAATTTGGACAAGACTCTCTCAATCGTGTTGTTCTTCACGATCCAGATACAAAGGATAAACAAGAAGTACAAGATACGATTGATATTCTAAAAGACGCTATAGCTAAGAACAAACCTCTAGAACAAGTTCCAGAGGATATGTGGCGCCTTATTGAGTTTTAAATTACCTGAGTAGCTATATAACATGTACAGCAACTCTTTTATATGGTTTATTTAATGGAGATATGAATGAAGTTAAAAGGACTTATACTTGTTGTGACCGCATTGGCTGCTAATATAGGAATAACAAATGCTGAGCAGGTATCTACTCCATCTGTAGGAACACCTTTGGGCACAAAGACTACTCAAGTTGATAGAGCCCAATCTTTAGAGGTTATGCCTTATGTGGAAAGTAAAGTAACGGGTGAAACAGAATTATCTTATGCCGTTATGTATCTTGCTAAAAAAACATATAACGAACAAATATTACAGCAGCGAGATGAAGAATCGCGTATGCATGCACATATTGAGGAACATAATAGAAAAATAAGAAGTACGCCACAACGAGACTTAATTAAAAATCCTTATACTCGAGAAGAAATTGAAAAACAAATTGTAGATGCTATTAATTTTAGAGAAAGCATTAAGTATCCTGTTAATGATAAGGAATATTACAATCATATAGATGTAGATAAAGTGAATGATTTATCCGGTTTTCCAAAGAAAATACCTTCTTTTGCCAAGAAGGTTGATATTCATTTAAAGCCGCCTAAGGCGATTGAAGATGGTCGGTACATTCAAGTTTCTTTCACAGGAAAACCATCAGAGCTAAAGCCTTATATTCAAGATGCAGAAAATCATGCTAAGGTTGTTATTACTAAGGGTGAGGCTGAACGTGTTTCTATTAAACCGTATGAAGATGTTAAGATGAAGTATAGAAAATATCTGTCTACTATATTGCCAGAAGAATGGATTGAAGTAACTAATACATTCAATAATATGTATCAATATAAGATGGCGCTAAGTAATGAGAATATTAAGCGAAAGGTGGATCGTGAGCTCTCTAACCAAATGAACAATCAAATGGATTTGGACTTAGAGCAAGATACTAGTCAATTAAGTTCTGATAAAGTGTTGTCCAATGATGAAAATAAGGCTTTACAGAAAAAATATTTAGGTTACTATTCGTATAAGGAAGTAAAGCAACCATTTAACGCAGATTATACATTCTATATCTTTAAATTTGATTATTTATATAATATGTTTACTGTTGCAGGTATGGCCGTTAATCCAGAGCAGACTAGAGTCATTTATTTTATTAATACAGCACAATAAAAATAAAAGGCACATTGTTTTATGCGCAGACCATCTATATATGTATTATTTAAGATGGTAGTTAAAACAATGTGCCTTTATAATGTACTTTTTGTTATAGGTTGTAGAGTTCAGGTTTGCGATCTCTAAAGATGTTAATTTTGTTACGGATATCTTCGACTACAGCGAGGTCGATATCTACGGAAGCAATACCTTCGTTAGTGTCCATTTCGAGTAGGTTTGTACCCCATGGATCATATACCGCGGAGTGCCCTGTACTTTGAACACGGCCTACTGTGCCGCAGCCGTTTACGGCACAGACGAAGAGTTGGTTTTCAATAGACCGCACTTCATTGAGTACTTGCCAGTGTCGTAGACGCATAGTAGGCCATTGAGCAGGCACAAATAATAATTCTGTGCCAGGCAATGCAGCCATTCTTACAAGCTCAGGGAAGCGGATGTCGTAACAGATAACAGTGCTACAAGGAATCCCATCGAGTTCAAAATGAGTTGTATGAGTACCACTAGCAAAGTATTTGTCTTCTTTAGCGGGGCTAAAGCCGTGCATTTTGGAATATTCACCTACGAGAGTACCTTCACGGTTGTATGCATAAGATGTATTGAATACTAGATCATCTTTTGACACAGCTACAGATCCGCCCACAATATTTACATTATGTTCTTTAGTGAATGCACTTAATAGGGCTTTGGTGCGGTCCCCATTATTATCGGCAATATTGATTAAATCTGTGGATGGATAAAAACCAGTGTTCCAGGTTTCAGGTAATACAATAATATCAGGATTTTCTGTAAGTGATTGAGTGAGTAACTCTTGAACGCGATTGTAGTTATATTCTACGTCGTTTACGTGAACGTCCATTTGTAAGAGGGCTAAGCGTTTTTTCATGGCAAATCCTTTATCGATTAAAAGCGTATAATTTTAGTGATTTGTATTATAATTAGAATATTAAAGCATTCCATTCTAGATTACAACTGTAAAAGTATTCCTATTCTAGATGTACAAATGCATAGAAATTATCAGTTAAACAGGTGTATTTTAGAGTATATATCTCTTTAGGTTATAAATCATCTGTTTTAGCTATACGTATATGGGGGAAGTTTTTACTATTCTTCATAGAAATGTTATAATATTCTGTATATAATTGTGTTCTAATAGAGGAGGACCTATGAAACGGATTCCATTGGTAACACTATTAGTTGTCGCATTGACAATGGTTTTAGCAGGATGTGGACTGCTTTCACAAAAAACAGAGCCTACTAGTTCAGCGCCACCAGTAAAAGAAGTTAAGATGGTACATCCATCGGGCATTCCTGTCCTTATGTATCATAAAATTGGCGACGATAAAGATAATGATGCGGTTATTCGTGAGGATTTATTCAGAGAACAAATGAAGTTCCTCAAGGATAATGGCTATAATCCATTGACGATGGACCAATTGTATGAATACGTTGTAAATGGTGCTGCAGTGCCAGAGAAACCAGTTGTATTAACCTTTGATGACGGATATGCTGATACGTATTCTATCGTATATCCACTCATGAAAGAATATGGTTTTGCAGCTACTGTATTTATCAATCCTGGCGATGTAGGCACTCGGTTAACTTGGGATCAAATTCGTGAAATGCATAAGAATGGTATCACCATTTCTAATCACGGGTTCCAACATATCGAAATGGGCCAATTGTCTGAAGCTAAACAAATAGAAAATATTACGAAGGCTCAAGAAGCTCTTGCAAAAGAAGTAGGCATTAAGGATAATCCTTGGTTCTGCTACCCTTATGGAGATAAAAATGAATTCACCGATGCTGCCACTAAAAAAGCGGGCATTAAAATGAGTATGGCCATGAAATCTGGCTGGGCTCATACAGGTGATAATCCATATAACATTTTGCGTGTTTGGGTTGGTAATGCTGTTGATATCAAACATTTTGAAGAACGCATTAGCACTGAGCATTTCACTGATTTATAAGGAGAAATACATTGTTCAAAAAGAATTGGGTAAAGTTCATCATCATGGTGTTCCTATTTACCGTTGTAACCTCACCATTCGTGGTGCTCTTTGGACCGTTTAATAATGTAAAGCGCGCCGTTATTGGTGCCATATTGCAATCTCGCCATCCTCATTACATTACATGGCTATTCAGTGAAGATGAATTGCAATCTATTTTGGGCACTGTTGGTGTTGTTAAAAGCCAAGATTTGTTCAAGTTTAATGCTCGTGAAGATAAGAGTTTAAACCTTGAAAAAATTCAGTCTGCTCGTTATGTAGGCTATATTCTTGAAATTCCAGATCCTCGTCGTATTGAAGTCGGTACAGCTGCTAATATTCAAGAAAAAGGCGATACTACAAGTAATATTGCGAAGATGAATAATGCGGTAGCTGCTATCAATGGCGGTGGTTTCCACGATCCTAATGGTACTGGTACAGGCCGTTTGCCATATGGCTTTATCTTGCATGATGGTGAATATGTCATCGGTAAAGATGTAGGACCTGAGGAAGCGGTAGACTTTGTAGGCTTCTCTAAATCTGGTAACCTTATTGCAGGTAACTATGACAAAACACAACTTGGTGATATGAAAGCCATGGAAGGTATTACCTTTGGCCCACCTCTTATCGTAGATGGTAAGAAGATGATTACTGAAGGCGATGGCGGCTGGGGCGTAGGTCCACGTACTGCTATCGGTCAAAAGAAAGATGGTACAGTACTATTCCTCGTAATTGATGGTCGTCAACCAGGTTATTCTCTTGGCGCTACATTACGTGACGTACAAGATATTCTCTATGAAAAAGGTTGCTACATTGCAGCGAATTTAGATGGTGGTTCTAGTTCTACGCTATACCTCAATGGTAAAGTAGTAAACAAACCAGCCGATTTGTTAGGGGAACGCATGATCCCAACGGCGTTTATCGTGAAATAGGAGGACACATGAAACCTTTTACGCGTGTACTGAGCGCCTTTGCGGTAGGTATTCTTCTGCAAGGTGGGGTGTACCTATACCTTGATCAATATATGTTTGCACCGACTACGGATTTTAATGTGGCTGGTGCTTCAAAGGATGATACTAAGAACTTTTCCTGATGTAAAGGAAGGAACTAAATATGTATCTTATGACCGTCAGTTCATGGCGGTTGTTACTGAAAGCTCTTTAAAAATTTATAAGGCTAATGAAAGCAAGCCTACAACGATTGATTTGAAGGGCCGTTCTATTAGTTACTTTAGTTGGATGCCTGACCGTAACTATGCTATCATGGGTCTATATGACTCTAGAGAGGTTGTTATGGCTCGTCTCAATGCGGACGATCCTGAACATGAAGTAGATACTAAAACTTGAAGATTTGCCTCGTAACAGTAAAATCGTAGATGCTGCGTATTCTGAAGCGACAAACGTTGTTTATATGAAGGTAAAGGTTCAAGAACACGCATATCGCATTTATCGTACTGATGCTAACTATGATACGCGTCGCGTTTATATGCAAGCTACAGATATTGGTCATATTGGCGTATTCTATGATGAAGATAGATTCTTCTATGATAATGCCAAGACTGGGGATATCTTCATGTTTAATGGTATTGAAGGGGGTTGGCGTGTTATCAACCCACCAGGACGATTCCGCTTAATCGGTGTTGATATGGATAAAACTATCTATATTGCTCGTGTTGATGAGGATAATAATGCCTTAACTGTTTACACTGGTAAACTCGGTGTAGGCTTCAAACCAGTTTATAAATACAATCATCCAACAACATTCAATGAATTAACATTGTCTGATGTAAAAACTATCATTAAGGATGGTAGTGACGAAACTACGAAGGTAACAGAAGATGATACATCTTCTAAATCTTCTAGTGATAGCAAAAAGAAATCTTAAGAAAAAGCCTTTATAATGATTCATTATAAAGGCTTTATTTCTATACTAGTTTGTACTAAAAGGATATATATGAATATATTATTTGTACGACTCAGCTACATAGGCGATATACTACATGCTACACCTGCAGCACGCTGGATTAAAGAGCACTATCCAGAGGCAAAACTCCATTGGATTGTAACACCTAGTATGGTAGAACTTTTAAAGAACAATCCCTATGTAGATGAAATCATTCCATGGGAACGGGATGAATACGAAGCACATTCTAAAAAACTACATATTCCAACGATGTGGCGCATGTGGTGGAAACTTAGAGATAAGTTGAAACCATATAAATTTGATGTGGCTGTCGATGTACAAGGGCGACTCATAACAGGGCTCGTTTTATTAGCATCAGGTGCACCTATTCGCCTTGGCCTTGGTGGTACAAAAGAACTAAATTGGCTGTTTACAAACTACAAAGCAAAGCCAAGTACGGATCATGTTATCAAGCGATATATAGAGGTAGCAGAATTACTGAATACTGCCGTTACAGAGCATAGTGACCTAAATGTATCCAGTGCTGTTTCTGAGGATAATGTAAAACCTTGTATAACAAATGGGGTGACTGGTAAAAAGCTATACCACATGGACTTTTTTGTGCCACCTAATTTGCATGTTTGGGCAGAAGAACAGTGGAAATCAATTAGTTATGACACATTTTTGGAGCGTAGCGAAGTAGAAAAGCCACTACGCGTAGGTCTTGTGTTAGGCACGTCCTGGGCGACGAAAGAGTGGCCTCAAGAGAAATGGTATTCTCTTATTAAATCCCTTCAGTATAGAGCTAATTTTGTTTGTCTAGGTGGTCCAAAGGAGGCTACTCAATACAAACCGTTGATAGATTCCTTAACAGCTGATGGCCTTGATAAAATTATGCTAAATATGCTGGGGAAAACCACACTTCAAGAGGTAGGGGCTTTAATTGAAAGTTGCGATGTAGTAGTGACTGCTGATACAGGATCATTACATATTGCATTGGCTTTAAATAAACCTGTAGTAGCATTATTTGGCCCTACGGATCCTAAACTGTGGGGTCCATTAACGGGAAACTTTAAGGTTCTTGTTAATGATGAGTTAGATTGCTTAGGTTGTCGTAAACGACGTTGTCCTAAGCCTGATCAATATTGTATGTCTGGTATTGACTCAGTACGCGTGAAAAAGGCGATTTTCGAATTGATAGGAGATAAACATGGCAAAGTTTAAAATTCAAAAAGGTTTATCCGATGCGGATATGATGAAAAACTTTAAAGATACTGAAAATTTTGAAGATACTATGCTAGATATGGAACGTTCTGCAAAGAAACCTGTAGTACATCAAAGTCCAAAACAAAAGGAAGATGCATTTTATCGTGAATTCCTTACAGATAAGGTAGAAACATTAATTGGTAAAATGTTGCTCGACATTAAGATGGAATACTTTAAAGAAGGGGAAGGAGACTTCTCTATCCAAGTCAAAAGAGATGGTAAAAATATTGTTCTTGAAACAGCACCTAAAAAGGTAAAACCTGAAAAGTAATATGATAAAGAGCATTTAGTAAAAGAATCTACCTATAAAAAGGTAGGTTCTTTTGTATATTTATAAAACTATAGAAATACGGGGGTTATTATCAATAAAATTGATAAGGTTATAAGTGTACCGATGATTGTCGAATTACTAGATTTATAAATACCGATATACTTTGAAAGCTTATAAATAATAACTAAAAAAATTATTACGAAATAAATTTTTGTTTCTCATTAAAAAGAGCAATTAATAAGACGAAGATTTGATTAAAAATACACGTTAAACTCTAGCTTTTTAGCACTTTATTGTGAGTTCCATCACGAAAAAATCATAAAAGAATACATGAAATCATGAGTAAATTGCATAATGTGGTTGTTGACAAAGAATTCTATAAGTAGTCTAATATAAGTATGTCTTAACGATTTGTAGAGTATTTGCCTGTGTGAGCAAGTTCTACATAAAAATCGTAAAAAAATAGGTATGAGATAGTTGTGTGGTGGATGTATAAAATTACATACACAAAACTATTTCGATTTGGAGGATTAACATGGCTAAAAAATTAAGAATCTGCGAAACCGTTCTTCGTGACGGTCATCAATCTATTTTGGCAACACGCATGCGTTATGAACAAATGGAACCAGTGCTTGGCCTTTTAGATGAAATTGGTTATGAAGCTCTTGAATGTTGGGGCGGCGCTACTTATGATAGCTGTCTTCGTTTCTTGAATGAAGATCCATGGGAACGCCTTCGCAAATTAAAAGCTAATGTAAAAAATACACCACTACAAATGTTACTTCGTGGCCAAAACTTGTTGGGCTACAAACATTACTCTGATGATGTAGTGGAAGCATTCTGTAAAGCTGCTGTAAAAAATGGTATTGACCGTATTCGTATCTTTCGACGCATTGAATGACCCTCGCAACATGGAAGCTGCTATTAAGTACTCCAAAAAAGCAGGTGCACACGTTCAATCCGCAATGGTATACACAATCTCCCCAGTTCATACAACTGAAAGCTTCTTGAAAGTAGCTGAAACATTGGTAGAAATGGGTACTGATTCCCTTTGTATCAAAGATATGTCCGGTTTGTTAGGACCTGCTGATGCATATGATTTGGTTTCCACATTCAAAAAACGTTTTGGTGAATTGCCAATCGACTTGCACAGCCATTTCACTTGCGGTCTTGCAAGCACTACATACTGGGAAGCTGCTAAAGCTGGCGTAGATATCATCGATACTGCTATCTCTCCATTCGCTCATGCAACTAGCCAACCAGCTACTGAAACTATGATTGAAATGTTCAAAGGTACTGAATGGGATCTTGGTCTTGACCTTGATAAATACATTCCATTAGTTGACCACTTCCGTAAAGTAAAACAACAAATCGCTGAAGAATTCAACTTGAAACCAGCTAGCGATGTAATTCCAGCTGTTCGTCGTTACCAAATTCCTGGCGGTATGTTGTCCAATACTCAAAACCAATTGAACGAAATGGGTATGGGCGATCGCTTCTTCGACGTTATGGATGAAATGCCACGCGTTCGTGAAGACTTTGGGTTACCCTCCATTGGTAACTCCAACATCCCAAATCGTTGGTACAATGGCTATGATGAACGTTATGATGGGCGACCGTTACAAAATGGTTCCTAACGAAGTTAAAGACCTTGTACGCGGTAAATATGGTGCGTTGCCTGGTAAAATTTCTGACGAAATTCGTCACACTATCATTGGTGATGAAGAACCTATCACTTGCCGTCCAGCAGATCTTATCGAACCTGAATTGGAAGGTTACCGTCAAGATTTAGCTTCCAAAGGCTACAATGGTATCACTGACGAAGACGTATTGACTTACGCTATGTTCCCAGAAGTTGCTATTAACTTCTTCGATGCAAATCGTCGTTAATCTAAAAAGTAAAAGAGGATTCCTTAGGAATCCTCTTTTTTTGCTTAAAAAGTATTCATCAGCTCTTGTGTCTGATGTCCTAAAAACTACTCATATCATATTAGAATTAATTACCCGGATGCGTGTAGATTGTATTTAAAATTAAAAAACACTAGATAATAAAAGACATATAGAACACACGTAATAACGGCTAATTATAAACTGACAATGAAGAAAATATGAAGGTTAAATCACTTTTTTACGCTTTTTACTTGCTTTAAGTATTAAAAATAGCGTAAACTATAAGAAGTATCTAATATTTATGATATTGAGGTAACCCTGTGAATTTACAAATACGGATTTGGATATCCAATGTTGTGCTCTTTGTAGTGCCTATTTTGATAGCAATTATCTTATTTTTGCTATACTTTACAGGTCTGCGCATATTGGCTAATGCCGGTTACTATTTGCGTATTGAGCAGGAACAACAGTTTAAAAGTGTCAGTCGAATCACTGAAACAATTACCTTTTATGGTTTAGAAAACAACTTAATAGATAGCTTAGTAAAGCCTAGCTATAGTCTACTCGATCCAGAAGGAAGTATATGTAGAGGTATTAGATCAAGGTAATATGGTATACAGCTATGGTAATCCTCAAATCTATAGCGCTTCTGCTATTGTTGGTCTTATTGATGTAAACCCTGAATTACAAGGTATTGTATATCAGTCCAATAATACGTTTGTATATGAAATGCGGAAATACGATGGGCGTCATGCTTATGTATATCATATTGCTATAAAGCGCGCTACTCATGGTAGTGATAGCTTAATGGAATCAGTTTCCTTCTATATTATTGTAGTGGCTATATTACTCTTTATTGTTACATTCTTTGCTATTAACCGATTTGTTACACGCTTTATCATGATTCATGTTAAGAATATGACGAAATCCTTAGAAATGGCCAATCGTCAGATTGAAATGGAACAGGAGCAACAAAAAGAGTTACTAGCAGGGATATCCCATGATATTAGAACGCCGTTAACAGCTATTAAAGCGTATGCAGAAGGTGTTCGCGATGGTATTGCACCAACAGAAGAACAACAAAAACGCTATATGGGAATCATTTTGAAACGTGCTAATGATTTAGATTCGATGTTAGAGGAGTTATTCCTCATTACCACATTGAATTACAAGAAAGAATCTCGTCCATCTGAACGAATTGAACTCGGTCAATATGTACGTGATTTTGTAGAAGATCATTTGGCGCCTTATCAAACAAGAGGTCTAGAAATTAAATTCCGTATAGCAGCGGAAAATGCTTTCATTAATGCAAACCCACAATTGTTACAGCGAGTTTTACAAAATGTGTTGAACAATAGTGCTAAGTATAAAATGGCCGATGTTGGTCATTGTGTTATTGATGTAACTAGTGATGATGATTTTGTGTACTGTGTTATCAGTGATGATGGCCCAGGGGTACCACCAGAATCTCTAGAACGTCTAATGCGTCCATTCTACCGTGTAGATTCATCTCGTACGAATCCACAAGAAGGTAGTGGTCTTGGATTATCGATTATTCGTCGAATTATGGAAATCTTTGAAGGCCGAGTTGTGATTGAAAATGTAAGACCACATGGTCTACGTATTATATTAGAATTTCCTAAACAAGGAGAAGAATCATGAGTGAACATATCTTAATTATTGAAGACGATTTGGATATCGCCAATATTGAGCGTGATTATTTGATGGTGGCAGGTTATGATGTAACTATTATGACTAATGGTACTGAGGGTATTGAGGCTGCATTAAATACTCCTGTAGACCTTATCATCCTTGATGTTATGTTGCCAGAAATGGATGGTTTTGAAGTTTGCCGCCAAATTCGTGACAAGGTTCGTGTACCAATTGTTATGGTAACAGCTCGACTTGATGATATCGATAAAATCCGTGGTCTCGGCGTAGGTGCTGATGACTATATTGAAAAACCATTCTCTCCATCTGTATTGATTGCAAAAATCAAAGCTATGTTGGCACAATATAAACGCTTAACAGAGCGTGATGCTATGGAAACCAATGCGATTCAATCTGGAGAAATCCGTCTTGATCCTAAGATGATGAAAGTTTGGGTAAACGAAAAAGAAGTTCACCTTAAAAAGAAAGAATTCCAGTTATTAGAATTCTTGATGCGCAATCGTGATATCGTATTTAGTAAAGAAGAATTATACTCTCGCGTATGGGGCCTTGATTCCTATGGTGATTATGCAACTGTAGCGGTTCATATCAACCGTTTACGTGAAGAAATTGAAGATAATCCATCCGATAGTAAGCACATCATTACTGTATGGGGCGTTGGTTATAAATTTGTTTGATAACTGAAATCACTTTCATATTACGCTCACGTTTTTAGTGGCTGTTGATAAAATATGAGTTTATAGGAAGTTATTATATAGATATAATCAAAGATTTAAAAATTGTTTATATACTTCCTTTGATAGTTTAGATATTCCATGTATACTTATCTAAGTAAGGCTGACTTTTGATTCTAGATAAGAAACAACTAAACTTCTCTCTCTTAATAAGTTCTCTCTCAACTTATCTAGATCACATATACTCTCTCAACAGTCCTTACACTCTCAAACTATATGCATAAAGGGCATTCCTAGCGACGGCTAGTGAATGCCCTTTATGTTTTTATATGATACATTTTTATATAGATATGTTTTTATGTAATTTCTCTACAGTTGAATCGTCTTGAAATTAGATTTGCTCTTAACATATTACAAGATACATATTATTTATAGAAATTATATTTTTTTATAATAGATGTAATAAATTGTTATCTTGCAATGTAAAGTCTTGCGTACTATAATAGGTTCATCAAAAATTGATTTTATAAAATTGATTTTGGTGAAAGTAGCTATATACTGCTACATGCTGCTATATTACATTGTTGTTACAGTGTGTATTCGATTGCGATTGGCAGTTTATATGATAAGAAATATAACAATAAGAAATCATTAAAGAGATGATATAAGGAGATATGCATGAATTTTTCAAAATATAAGAAATCAATTATTGCTTGTGTGCTAGCCCTCGGTATTGGCGTAGGTGGAGGATACTATTTCTTTGGTAATCCTGTTACACATCAAACAACTGTGAAGGAGCAAACTAAACAAACTAAACCTATTACAGATACACGTAATACATACGTAGTTCAAGCGGCAAAGAATCTGGCCCAGCTGTAGTGGGAATTACCACTCAAGTTTTCCAAAAGGATATTTTTAACCGTACCATCTATGCTGGAGAGGGTGTAGGCTCTGGTGTATTGATTGATAATGATGGACATATTGTAACAAATAATCACGTTGTAGCTGGTGCTAAAAATGGAGAGGTTACAGTTTCCTTGTCCAATGGATCTACCGTCACAGGTACAGTTATCGGTACAGATGCCCAAACAGACTTAGCTGTTGTTAAAATCGATCCACCAAAGGATATTCAACCTATAAAAATTGGTGACTCTGATTCCTTGCAAGTAGGGGAACCGGCTATCGCCATTGGTAATCCTTTAGGCCTAGAGTTTAAAGGCTCTGTTACATCTGGTGTAATCAGTGCCTTAGCACGTACTATTGATGATCAAGGGCAACGCTTCCCGTTGATTCAAACAGATGCAGCTATTAATCCAGGTAACTCTGGTGGTGCTCTCATCAATGCGGATGGAGAGTTAATTGGTATTAATAGCTCTAAGATTTCTAAAGAAGGTGTGGAAGGTATGGGATTTGCCATTCCTATTAATTCCGCTATGACCGTTGTAGACTCTATTATTAAAAATGGTAAGGTTGTACGCCCTTATATTGGTGTATGGGCTGTGGATCGTCAAACAGCAGCACGTAACAATGTAAGCTATGAAGGTGAAGGTCTTCTTATTGTCCAACTTGATGCGAATGGTCCTGCTGCAAAGGCTGGTTTAGTAGAAGGCGATACAATTGCTCAAATTGATGGCAAGGATATTAGTACATTGTTAGAATTAAAAGAGCAAATTGACGCTAAGAGCCCTGGTGATACAGTATTGGTATCTTATACTCATAATGGTAAAATGAAGAGTACAAAGCTTAAATTAGGGTCAAGCAACTTCAAAATAAATAGCTGATGTTAGAGTAAATAGATTATTTTAAAATCAATGAAAAATCCTCATCCGTTGGATGGGGATTTTTATGTTGTAGCCGAAGTATGTGCGATACATATAGGGTGACAATAGTAAAATTAGAAAAAATTTAAGATAGTTTTTGCCTTATAAAAGCAGATATTATCAGTGTTTATAGGTTGTTAAAGAGCGTTTGTTTATATTTTGTGAAAATATATTTTTAACAAGGTACCTTGCATTACGAGGTACCTTGTGTTATTATGTATTTGTC